>Snoopy_p2__coassemble_257_pt1 | contig 70525 bp, 63 predicted proteins | sample Snoopy_p2__metabat2_high_PE_016 | metagenome-assembled genome bin Snoopy_p2 | reverse complement strand
GACAGGACATTCAGGAAGAAATTCAAAACCGAAAAAATCAACTAAAGGTACTTTTAACACAAAAAATAAAAGATTTATCCATAGCATCTGAAAATGAGGATTTGATCCATGAAACCTATGATTCCATGCAAAAGGATCTACTGGCGCAGATTCATGGTTTGGAGATACAGGAAAAAGAACTGAACGAAACTACTATAGAAACACCGGATGTAAAGGACAAATTGAGAAACGCATTGGATGTAGTTGATAAAATCATTGCAGGTGGAACTCTTGACCGAAGAGATATTGAACTGTTGATTGAGCAAATTGACGTAGATAAAGAGGGAATGCCAGAAATTACTTTAAAATATGGTTTGTCTGATTTAATCAATTACAGTCCTGCTGATGAGATGAATCGCCGGGAAAATACTGTAATCGCTCTTGTAATGAAGCTGATTATAGAAGATGAACGTGGATATACATCTGCAAAATACTTGTCAGAACATATCACAGCATTGGGATTTAAGAAAACGAAACAAAGTATCTTACCTTATATCAATTTGATGAAAGAATTGGGAATTTTGGAAGATACGGATAATCCGCTGAAACCTTACAATATTGTGAAAACAAAAAAAGAGATTACGGTATTGATGCATCAATATCTACCGGATTTACCGGCTCAAATGACTTCTGAACAATTATCGGAAAATTATTTACATTGTAATGGTGGCGACAGGTGGTATGCCGGAAATGGTTTTTGAGTATATCTTGAAACAGCAGGGAATTGACCCGGAAAAAGACCTGGAAATTAATCAGAGTATTGATTTCGGTTCCACAGCAGCCGCTTTTTCAGGGGGCTTGGGAGATTTCAGCGTAGAATTTGAACCGTCTGCCACAGCTCTTGAAAAAGAAGGTGCAGGCTATGTAGTAGCTTCCCTTGGCGTAGATTCTGGCTATGTTCCGTATACGTCTTACTGTGCAAAATCCAGTTATATGAAAGAAAATCCAGAAGTGATGCAGAAGTTTACAAATGCCCTTCAAAAAGGAATGGATTATGTGCAGAATCATACGCCGGAGGAAATCGCAGAGGTGATCGCACCGCAGTTTTCCGAGACAGATTTGGAAACGATCACTGCCATTGTGAAGAGATACTATGAACAGGATACATGGAAGGAAAATCTTATTTTTGAACAGGAAAGCTTTGAGCTTCTTCAGGATGTTCTGGAAGATGCCGGAGAATTGAATAAAAGGGTAAAATACGAAAGTCTGGTGACAACAGAGTATGCGAAAAAAGCAGAAAAGAAATAAGAAGTTAAGAGTATGAGTTGCTGATTTTTACAAGCTGTGTTAAGGTAAGAAAAAACTTGTCCGGTTTTCGAGGAAAGAGAAGAGGGAAAAATGGATAAACAGAAAGTATATAAGATACGTCCGCATCATGGTATGTGCCTTGCTTATTTTGAAGGAAAAGGATACAGTCAGGGTTTTGTGCGTCATATGGGAGAGATTTTGTCACTTCTGGAAGAGGGCGCACTGGTGGAAATGACAGTCGCAGGAGACAATATCTGCTCTGCCTGTCCAAACTTAAAAGATGGAGTCTGTGAAACGGCAGATAAGGTAGAAACGTATGACAGGGCAGTCCTTTCTTTCTGTGATTTGAAGGAAAATGAACAACTGGACTTTTCGGAGTTTACGCAGAGAGTACAGAAAAGGATTCTGGAAACAGGAAAAAGGGAGGAAATCTGCGGAAATTGTCAGTGGAATGAAATCTGCAGAAGCAGGAAAAGCAGATGGGAAAATACGAAAATCCCGGTGAGTCGGGAGTGAATGGAACAAGGTTCTCTTTCGCGGACAGGTACAGGCAAAACCGGTTCTTCCAGGTCCGTGGACACGATTTAAAACCGCCTTTCACTTTATATAACGAGGAAGGAAATAGAAATGTGCGGATTTGTGTTATAAAATATTGACTGAAATAAGAAAGATATAGTAAAATAAGATAAACAATTTGGTGCTTTAATAAACTGTATACAGAAAAAATCCCAGGCGTGTTGAGGTGGCGTAAAGGAAGGAGATGATTTTATGAATAAGGCAGGAAAAGTATTGGGGATTGCTATGTGTATGCTGGGAATTGTGTCTGTATGTGAGGTAAAGGCAGAGGAGGAGAAAAATTACCAATCCTACTACGATGCAGAGGGCGAAGAATTCAGGGTATACAGTGATGAGGAAGAATTAAGACATCTTCAGGAGGGCATGGACGGAACTTCTTATCAGATATCTCTTGAAAGATTCAGGAATGACAGCTCAGAATATCAGTACGGCGATATTCCGTGGAGAAGTTCATTCGATGAGGTGAAAGAAAAACTGGAAAACAGAGTTTCTGAATACGAAGTGGAGGGAACGCTCCCGGACAGCGAATATCGCTATTTGAAACATACAGCTGCTCAGGAGCTGGAAGGACAGCAGGGGGAACTGTATTTTGAGTTTTCAAATGACGAACTTCAGGCAGTAAGATATGATTTTTCTCTGGAGGGAGATTACGAAACATGGTTTCAGAGGCAGATTGACAGTCTGAAAGATTTGTACGGAGAAGAGTCTGTAAAAGAAGAAACGGAAAATGAAGGGCTTGGTTTTACAGAAAGACTTTGTAAATGGGAGGATGGAAATACTTCCCTGCAGGCTGTTTTAATAACGGGTGAAGATGTAAAGCCTGCGGCAACCATTGGAGTTATCTTATTAGAAGAATAGTTTGTGAAAAAGAAGGCGGCGCTTCCTGTTTGTGCTTACAGGAGCGCCGCTGACGCTGTTTTTATACCGGGAAAAGTCAGTATGAAAATCAATAAATTAAAAAGGAAAATGACTGACAGAAAAAGTATAACGTTTCCTCTCCCTCTTCTTGAAAATCCATTGGAACTGTACTATACTGAAACATAGAAAAACTGTAGGAAAGAGGAGGAAAATATTATGTTAAATACAAATGTTGCACAACTTTTAAATACACAGATTAACAAAGAATTTTATTCTGCTTATCTGTATCTGGAATTTTCCAATTATTATGAGGAAGAAGGCCTGAAGGGATTCGCAAACTGGTATCGTGTGCAGGCGCAGGAAGAGCGTGACCATGCCATGCTGATGATCCAGTATCTTCAGAATAACGACTGCCGTGTAGTTCTGGATACCATTGAAAGACCGGATGCAGAGCTGAATGATAAAATGGATGCTCTGAAACAGGGATATGAACATGAGCAGTATGTAACAGGACTGATTCATAATATTTACGATGCAGCTTATACGGTGAAAGACTTCCGTACCATGCAGTTTCTCGATTGGTTTGTAAAAGAGCAGGGAGAGGAAGAGACAAAAGCCTCCGATCTGATTAAGAAGATGGAACTTTTTGGCGGAGATGCAAAGAGCCTTTATATGTTGGACAGTGAGCTTGGTGCCCGTGTATATGTAGCGCCTTCGCTTGTATTATAAGGAGGAAACTGCAGGATGAAAATCGGATTTATAGGCTGCGGAAATATGGCGTCTGCCATGATCGGGGGAATTCTGAAAAAAGGCATTTTCACAAAAGAGGAAATCATCGTATCGAATCTCACAGAAGAAGGCAGCAGACGAAGCAGAGAAAAGCTTGGAGTTGTCACAACAATGGAAAACCGCCAGGTGGCAGAGAGTGCGAAAATTGTTGTTCTTGCGGTAAAACCTCAGTTTTATGAGGAGGTTCTGGGAGAGATAAAAGAGGTTCTCACAGAAGAGCACGTTCTTATTGGAATTGCTCCGGGAAAAACGCTTTCCTGGCTGGAAGAAAAATGCGGACAGCCTCTTAAAATTGTTCGTCTGATGCCGAATACACCGGCGCAGGTAGGAGAGGGGATGACAGGAGTCTGCTTTAATGAACGGGTATCTGAGGAAGAAAAGCAGGAAATTTGCGCGATTACAGACAGTTTTGGATGTACGGAGGTGATTCCGGAACGTCTCATGGAAGGGTTAAGCGCAGTAACGGGCTGTTCCCCGGCATATGTATTTATGTTTCTGGAGGCAATGGCAGATGCGGCGGTACATCAGGGAATGCCAAGAAAACAGGCATACCGCCTTGCGGCACAGGCTGTTCTCGGAAGTGCAAAAATGCTCCTTGAGACAGAAATGCATCCAGGAGAATTGAAGGATATGGTCTGTTCTCCGGCAGGCTCTACCATTGAGGGTGTGCGTATGCTGGAAAAAAATGGATTCCGAAGCGCAGTATTTGAGGCTCTTTGTGCAGCGGCGGAAAAAGGAAAGAAATTATAAGGAATTTATATAATAAAAAACAGACAGTTTTTGATAAGAGTGGTATCAGAAGCTGTCTGTTTTATATTTGATGATACAAAAATTGAGAGAGATTTGTCAGCGGTTACAGCACCCAGTCTCCTTTACTTAATGTACTGTTGTGATATTTTGAAGAAAAGGTGACATCTTCTCCAAACCATGCAGGAGGAACGTAACTTTTGGCTGTTTCCTCAGAGGAAAATTCCACTTCTGCAAGAAGAAGCCCTTCATATGCTTCGTGAAAAATATCAAGCTCAATAGAAAGTCCGTCTTTTTCCGGAATGACATATCGGTCTTTACAGATGACGATACCGTCCGCTTTTTCTTTCAGGTGGTAATAAGATTCTTCTGTCAGAGGAAGGTTATATTCTTCTCTGGAAAGAAGTCCTTTTGATTTGTAAGTAAGATAATATTCATCATTCTGACGGCGGATGCGCACAACAGGATCTGTACAGAGATAGCCCTGTTCAATATGAAGACAGGGATACTGGGACAGATTTTCAGGAAGCTTCTCTTTTTTTATCAGAAATTTTCTTTCAATCTCCATAAAATCCTCCTTATATATGTTAAAAATGTAAGAACAGTATACCCTTTTTATTGTAAAAAAGAAAGGGAAATGGTATAATAAATCCCGAAAAAAGCGCAGAAAACAGGACTTCATCAGAACAGGAGGTTTTTGAATTGAGCAAAGTATATATTTTTCTGGCAGATGGTTTTGAAGATATAGAAGGTCTGACGGTTGTTGACTTAATGAGAAGAGCAGAAATTGATATAAAAACAGTTTCGATTAAAAATACCAGAGAGGTTACGACTTCACATGGAATCACTCTTTTGACAGACTGTGTTTTTGAAGAAACAGATTTTTCAGATGCAGATATGCTGATTCTTCCGGGAGGGATGCCGGGAACAAAATATCTGGGCGAATATAAGCCTCTTACGGAACTTTTGAAAAGCTTTTATCATAAAAACGGAAAAGTTGCGGCAATCTGTGCAGCTCCAAGCGTGTTTGCAGAACTGGGCTTCCTGGAAGGGAGAAAGGCAACATCCTATCCTTCTTTTATGGGAAAATTAAAAGGAGCTGTACTTACCGAGGAACCGGTGGCAGTAGATGGCAATGTGACAACAAGCAGAGGGCTTGGAACTGCCATAGATTTCGCGTTATCTTTGATTGGGCAGCTGGAAGGCATGGAGAAAGCACAGAAAATCGCAGAATCTATCGTATATTTTTAAAAAAACACTGGTGTTTTGATTTTGCTTGTGCTATACTACTACAATGACTGTATCCTAAGCATAGTAGGATAAAATGCAGAAATTAACTAACCTGATATAAATTAAGGAGGAACATACAAAATGAGTTTACAGGTGGAAAAAATGGAGAAAAACATGGCGAAGCTTACAATCGAAGTTTCCGCTGAAGATTTAGAGAAGGCAATGCAGAGTGCATACCAGAAAGCAAAAGGCAGAATCAGCATTCCTGGATTCCGTAAAGGAAAAGCTCCAAGAAAAATGATCGAGCAGATGTACGGAAAAGGAATCTTCCTTGAGGACGCAGTAAACGCTCTGATTCCGGAGCATTACAGCAAAGCTCTTTCCGAGTGTGAACTGGAAATCGTTTCCCAGCCGCAGATTGATGTAACACAGATGGAGCCGGGAAAAGCTCTTATCTTTACAGCAGAAGTTGCTGTGAAACCGGAAGTTACATTAGGCGAGTACAAGGGTGTGGAAGTTCCGAAGGCAGAAATCGAAGTAACTGAGGAAGAAATTGAAGCTGCTATCAAACGTGAGCAGGAGAAAAACTCCAGAACAATCACTGTAGAAGACCGTGCAGCAGAAGAAGGCGACATCGTTACAATCGACTTTGAAGGATTTGTAGACGGTGAGGCTTTTGAAGGCGGAAAAGGTGAGGCTTATCCTCTGACACTTGGTTCTCATACATTTATTCCTGGATTTGAAGAGCAGCTTGTTGGTGCGAAAACAGGTGACCACGTAGAAGTAAACGTGACTTTCCCGGAAGAGTACCAGGCAAAAGAGCTTGCAGGAAAAGCAGCAGTATTCCAGTGTGATGTTAAGAAAATTGAAGCAAAAGAGCTTCCAGAGCTTAACGATGATTTCGCAAAAGATGTTTCTGAATTTGATACACTTGCAGAATACAAAGAAGATGTAAAGAAAAACCTGACAGAGAGCAAAGAAAAAGAAGCTCTTCGCGCAAAAGAAGACGCAGCTATTGAAAAAATCATTGAAAATGCAGAGATGGAAATTCCGGAAGCAATGCTTAATACACAGTGCCGTCAGATGATGGATGATTTCGGAAGAAGAATGCAGTCTCAGGGTCTTTCTATGGAACAGTACTTCCAGTTCACAGGCCAGACAGCAGAGAAGATGATGGAAGACATGAAACCACAGGCTCTCAAGAGAATCCAGACAAGACTTGTTCTTGAAAAAATCGTAGAAGTTGAGAACATTCAGCCTACAGAAGAAGAAGTAAACGAAGAAATCTCCAAGATGGCAGCTATGTACAAAATGGAAGCTGACAAGTTAAAAGAACTGGTTGGAGAGCGTGAAATGGAACAGATGAAGAAGGATATGGCTGTACAGAAAGCAGTTACTTTCGTTGCTGAGGCAGCAAAAGAGGCATAATCCGGATTTTGATTGATTTTCACAGAGAAGCAGTAATCACTGCAGGAGGTAATTATGAGTTTTGTACCTTATGTCATTGAGCAGACAAGCAGAGGAGAAAGAAGCTACGATATTTATTCCAGGCTTCTGAATGACAGAATCATTTTCCTTGGGGAAGAAGTAACCGACGTGAGCGCCAGCCTGATTGTAGCACAGCTCCTTTTTCTGGAGGCAGAAGATCCGGGAAAAGATATTCAGCTGTACATCAACAGCCCGGGAGGCTCTGTGACAGCCGGTATGGCAATTTATGATACCATGAAATATATCAAATGTGATGTTTCTACAATCTGCCTTGGCATGGCGGCGAGCATGGGAGCGTTCCTTCTGGCAGGAGGAACAAAGGGCAAGAGATTTGCCCTTCCAAACTCTACGATTATGATTCATCAGCCTTCAGGCGGAGCACAGGGACAGGCTACAGAGATCCAGATTGTGGCAGATCACATTGCAAAAACAAAAAGAACTTTAAATGAGATTCTTGCAGCAAACACCGGACAGCCATATGAGGTTGTAGAACGAGATACAGACCGCGACAACTATATGTCTGCGGAAGAAGCGAAAGCTTACGGTTTAATTGATGGTGTTGTTGTGCACAAATGATAACCCTTGATGACAAAGACTCCTGTAAACCGCAGGAGTCTTATCTTGCTCTATAGGATATAGAAAGGAAAGTAGAAAATTCATGGCAGAAAAGATAAGAGATGGAAAAGTCAGATGTTCCTTTTGCCATAAATCAGAGGATCAGGTAAGGAAGCTGATTGCAGGACCGGACGGCGCTTTTATTTGCGACCAGTGTATTGGAATCTGTGCGGAAATTCTGGAAGAAGAATTTGAAATGTACAATCAGGAGCCGGATTACACTTCCGGAATCAACCTGATGAAACCGGAAGAAATCCATAAAATTCTTGACGATTATGTAATTGGGCAGGAAGCTGCGAAAAAAGCTCTGTCTGTTTCTGTATATAATCATTATAAACGTGTGACTGCTTCCGGAAACTCAGATGTGGAACTTCAGAAAAGTAATATTCTTATGCTTGGACCTACAGGTTCCGGAAAAACACTCCTTGCACAGACACTTGCAAGACTTTTGAATGTGCCGTTTGCAATTGCGGACGCTACAAGTCTGACAGAAGCCGGATATGTAGGAGAAGATGTGGAGAATATTCTTTTGAAAATCATTCAGGCGGCAGACTGGGATATTGAAAGAGCGCAGTACGGAATTATTTACATTGATGAGATTGACAAAATCACAAGAAAATCAGAAAATGCATCCATTACCCGTGATGTATCAGGCGAGGGTGTTCAGCAGGCTCTTCTGAAAATTCTGGAGGGAACCGTTGCAAGTGTTCCGCCTCAGGGTGGAAGAAAACATCCCCATCAGGAATTTATTCAAATTGACACTACAAATATCCTGTTTATCTGCGGCGGTGCTTTTGACGGACTGGAAAAAATTATCGAGGCGCGCCAGAATACAAAATCCATCGGTTTTGGTGCAGAGGTGGCAGTACAGGAAGAAAGAAATGTAGGAGAAGTGCTGAAGGATGTTATGCCTGAGGACTTTGTAAAATTCGGTCTGATTCCGGAGTTTATCGGACGTGTTCCTGTAGTGGTTTCTCTGGAAGCTCTGGACGAAAAGGCGCTGATCCGTATTTTGCGAGAGCCGAAAAATGCTCTTACAAAACAGTATCATAAATTATTTGAAATGGACGGAGTAGAGCTCGACTTTGAGGACGAGGCTCTTGAGGTTGTGGCAAAGAAATCTCTTGAGAGAAAAACAGGAGCAAGAGGACTTCGCGCCATTATGGAAAATTCTCTGATGGATCTGATGTATACCATTCCGTCAGACGATACGATCCGCAAATGTACAATTACAAAAGAAGTAGTAGAGGGGACCGGAGAGCCGGAGCTTGAGCGTGGAGAGGCACCTCAGCAGATAGAGCAGAAGAAGCCTCGGAGAAATACGCGAGCAAGAAAAGGCGGAAAGCCGGAAACCGCTTAGGAAGGAATGACATAAATGATAAATCCAATTCAGGTACTGCCTGCTATTGCACTTCGGGGAACTGCAATTTTACCGGGGATGATCGTGCATTTTGATGTGAGCCGGGAAAGGTCTGTGAAGGCGATTGAGGCGGCAATGCTGAACGATCAGAAAATTTTCCTTGTGACACAGAAGGATCCGGAGGTGGAGACACCGGAGATTTCCGATTTGTATCATGTGGGAACCATTGCTTATATTAAACAGGTAGTAAAGCTTCCGAAAAATCTTCTTCGTGTTCTTGTGGAAGGAACAGAGAGGGCAGAGCTTTTAAGCTTTTCACAGGAAGCTCCGTTTCTTGAGAGTGAGGTATCTGTTCTTTCAGCGGAAGATGAAGAGGAATATCCTCCGGCAGTCCGTGAGGCAATGTGCCGAAGTCTTCGGGAATTGTTCCAGCAGTTTGCAGGAGAGAGCGGAAAAGTGAGCCGGGAGCTTGTAAATCAGATTTTAAGCATAGAAAATCTGGAAGAGCTTGTGGAACAGATTTCAGTGAATCTTTCTCTTTCTTATCAGAACCGTCAGAAGCTTCTTGAGGCAGTTTCTTTAAGAGACAGATATGAGCTTTTGGGAGCGATTCTCACAAATGAAATTGAAGTAGTGGAAATTGGGAAAGACCTTCAGAAAAAAATAAAAGCCCGGATTGATAAAAATCAGAGAGAATATATTTTAAGAGAACAGCTTAAATTAATCCGTGAGGAGCTTGGAGAAGAAAACACAGTAGACGATGCGGAAGAGTTCAAGAATAAGCTGAAAAAACTGGAAGCATCGAAAGAAGTAAAAGAAAAAATCGGAAAAGAGATAGATCGTTTTAAGAGCATGAGCAGCAATGCGGCAGAGACCACAGTTTTAAGAGGATATATTGAGACGCTTCTCGCGCTTCCCTGGGATAAACGCTCCGCAGATTCTGATGATTTGCAGGAAGCGTGGAAAGTTCTTCAGGAAGGCCATTACGGTTTAAAAGAAGTGAAGGAGCGCATTATGGAGTTTCTTTCTGTGAGAAAACTGACACAGAAGGGAAAAAGTCCGATTCTCTGTCTTGTAGGACCGCCTGGAACAGGAAAAACTTCCATTGCCCGCTCTATTGCAGAGGCGATGAATAAAAAATATGTACGTATTTGTCTTGGCGGTGTGCGTGATGAGGCGGAAATACGCGGTCACAGAAAAACCTATGTAGGTGCTATGCCGGGGCGGATTACAGAGGCATTAAAGCAGGTAGGCGTGAGCAATCCACTTATGCTTCTTGACGAAATTGACAAGACAAGCAGCGATTATAAGGGAGATACTTCTTCCGCTCTTCTGGAGGTACTTGACCCGGAGCAGAACAACCATTTTACAGACCATTATGTAGAGCTTCCTCAGAACCTCTCCGAGGTGCTTTTTGTGGCAACTGCAAACGATGTGCAGGGCATTCCACGCCCTCTTCTTGACAGAATGGAATTAATTGAGATTTCCGGTTATTCTGAAAACGAAAAAGAGCACATTGCAAAGGAGCATTTGATTCCGCGTCAGATGGAGACAAACGGAGTACCGGAAGGATGTCTTACCATTCAGTCGGCTGCGCTTGGAAAAATCATTAACAACTATACAAAAGAAGCGGGTGTTCGAAATCTGGAGAGAAGCATTGGAAGAATCTGCAGGAGAACTGCCCGTGCCATTATGGAAAAAGGAAAGAAGCGCGTTGTAGTGACAACGAAGAATCTGCCCGATTTCCTTGGAAAAGAGCGGTTTAATTACCTTATGGCAAACCCGAAAGATGAAATTGGAATTTCAAGAGGTCTTGCATGGACGCAGGTTGGAGGAGATACACTTCAGATAGAGGTAAACGTTATGCCGGGAAAAGGAGAATTTCTTCTTACAGGCCAGCTTGGAGATGTGATGAAGGAATCCGCTCAGGCAGGTATTACCTACATTCGTTCCATTGCAGATAAATATGAAATTGCGCCGGAATATTTCCAGGAACATGATATTCATATTCATATTCCGGAGGGTGCAGTTCCAAAGGATGGTCCCTCAGCAGGTATTACAATGGCAACCGCTATGCTTTCCGCTATTGTGGAAAAACCGGTGCGGGCTGACCTTGCCATGACAGGAGAAATTACTCTGCGAGGCCGTGTTCTTGCAATCGGAGGCCTGAAAGAAAAGCTTCTTGCTGCAAAATATGCAAAAATAAAAGAAGTTCTTGTTCCGGGAGAAAACCGTCCGGATATAGAGGAGCTGGATAAAGAAATTACAAAGGGACTTATCATTACCTTTGTGGAGACAATGGATGAAGTGCTTGAGAAAGCGCTTGTAAAATAGAGAGGAACAGCCAATGATTATAAAAAATGTATCACTGGATATTGTGTGCGGCATTACAAGTAAGCTTCCGGAAACAAAACGGCCGGAAATTGCTTTTGCAGGAAAATCAAATGTGGGAAAGTCGTCATTGATTAATGCTTTGATGAACAGAAAAGCTCTGGCGCGCACAAGTTCCCAGCCGGGAAAAACACAGACCATCAATTTTTATAATATTAATGAAGCTATGTATCTTGTGGATTTACCCGGATATGGTTATGCAAAGGTTTCCCCTTCCGAAAAGGCAAAATGGGGAAAAATGATTGAGAAATATCTTCATACATCGAAAGATCTGAAGGCTGTTTTTCTTCTTGTGGATATACGTCATGAGCCTTCCGCAAATGACAAACAGATGTATGACTGGATTCTCCATAATGGATATGAGCCGATCATTATTGCCACAAAGCTTGATAAGCTGAAAAGAAGCCAGGTACAGAAGAGTATCAAGGCAGTAAGAGAAGGTCTTAAGCTTCCAAAAGAAGGAATTCTCATTCCTTTTTCTGCTGAGACAAAGCAGGGAAGAGAAGAAATCTGGAATCTGATGGATGAGCTTACCGGTCTTGGAGAAGAAACAGGAAAAGAACAAGAAGCGTAAAGCATATTGCTACGAAGGAGAGCAGGACGACAATGGGAATCATCAAGGCATTGAAGCTGGGATTTGATTATCTGAAATATGATGATAATGGAAATGTAGAAGATACGCAAAGAGCAGTAAATGATGTAAATATGGAGATTGAGGAGGGCGAATTTGTAGCCGTTCTTGGTCATAATGGCTCAGGAAAATCCACGCTGGCGAAGCATTTGAATGCTCTTTTGCTTCCGTCAGAGGGAACTCTCTGGGTGGACGACATGGATACGTCAAAAGAACCGGAACTCTGGAAAATTCGTCAAAAGGCGGGGATGGTTTTTCAGAACCCGGATAATCAGATTATCGGAACCGTTGTGGAAGAGGATGTGGGATTTGGACCTGAAAATATGGGGATTCCTACAGAAAATATATGGAAACGTGTGGATGACAGCCTGAAAAAAGTGGGAATGACTGCATATCGCCATCATTCTCCAAATAAGCTTTCCGGCGGACAGAAACAGCGTGTTGCCATTGCAGGAGTCATGGCGATGCACCCCAGATGTATTGTGCTGGACGAGCCAACTGCCATGCTTGACCCAAACGGAAGAAAAGAAGTTCTTGAGGCAGTTCGGGAGCTGAATAAGCAGGAGAAGGTGACGGTAATTCTGATTACCCATTATATGGAAGAGGTAATTCATGCAGATAAGGTTTACGTGATGGACGGAGGAAATGTAGTGTTGGAGGGAACACCGAAGGAGATTTTTTCTCAGGTAGATACGCTCAAAAAATATCGTCTTGATGTGCCTCAGGTTACCCTTCTTGCACATGAACTGAGAAAATCCGGCGTGTCCATTCCGGAAGGAATACTGACGAAAGAAGAATTGGTGAGTGCCTTATGTCAATAGAGTTAAAAGATGTAACTTATACCTACAGTCCGGGAACTGCTTATGAAATACATGCCCTGAAAAATATTAATCTGTCCATACCGGACGGACAGTTTATTGGGGTTATCGGACATACAGGAAGCGGAAAATCAACTTTGATTCAACATTTAAATGCTTTGATCCAGCCTACTTCCGGTACGATTCTCTATAATGGAGAAGATGTGTGGGAAGAAAAATATGACAGGAGAGTTCTCCGAAGCCAGGTAGGGCTTGTATTTCAGTATCCGGAGCATCAGCTTTTTGAAAGCGACGTGCTTTCTGATGTATGTTTTGGTCCTATGAACCAGGGACTTACAAGAGAAGAGGCAGAAAAAGAGGCAAAAAAAGCGCTGGAACAGGTTGGTTTTAAGGAAAAAAACTACGGAAAGTCTCCCTTTGAGCTTTCCGGCGGGCAGAAAAAGCGTGTTGCCATTGCCGGTGTTCTTGCCATGAATCCGAAAATCCTGATTCTGGATGAGCCTACGGCAGGTCTTGATCCGAAAGGACGGGACGATATTCTGGATCAGATTGCGCTTCTTCATAAAGAAAGAGGAATTACCATTATTCTTGTATCTCACAGTATGGAAGATATTGCAAAGTATGTGGAGCGCCTGATTGTAATGAACGGAGGAGAAGTTGCCTTTGATGATACACCAAAAGCAGTTTTTTCTCATTATAAGGAGCTGGAAAAGATGGGACTTGCCGCTCCGCAGATTACGTATATTATGAATGATTTAAAGAAAAACGGACTGGATGTAGATACAGATGCCACTACAGTGGAGGAGGCGAAAGAGAGCATTTTAAAAGCTCTTAGAAACAGTCATTCTTCACTCTTAAAGGAGGACGGAAGCCATGCTTAGAGATATTACACTGGGACAGTTTTATCCTGCGGATTCGGTTCTCCACAAGCTTGATCCGCGGACAAAATTTCTGGGAACAATGGCATTTATCATTTCCGTGTTTGTGTTCAACACATTTCCGGGATACGCAGTGGCAACGCTGTTTCTTGGCGGATTGATTTTTCTTTCAAAAGTTCCTGTGAAATTTATGTTCAAGGGACTGAAAGCAATTTTTGTGATCCTTCTTATCACAGTTGCGTTTAATATTTTGCTGACTCCCGGAGAAATTCTCGGGCAGTGGGGCTTTTTAAAAGTGACAAAAGAAGGACTTGTCCTGGCAGGAAGGATGGCAATTCGTCTTACTTATCTTGTAATCGGTTCTTCTGTCATGACCCTTACCACAACGCCGAATCAGCTGACAGACGGATTGGAGAGACTTCTTCGTCCTTTAAATAAAATCCATGTTCCTGTGCACGAGATTTCCATGATGATGTCTATTGCTCTTCGTTTTATCCCGATCCTTCTTGAGGAGACAGATAAGATTATGAAGGCGCAGATTGCACGTGGAGCAGATTTTGAAAACGGAAATATTATACAGAAGGCGAAAAATATGGTCCCGCTTCTTGTACCCCTGTTTATTTCTGCTTTTCGCCGGGCAAATGACCTTGCAATGGCAATGGAGGCAAGATGTTATCATGGAGGAGACGACAGAACCCAGATGAAGCCCCTTAATTATGAGAAGAGAGATTACGTGGCATATGCAGTTGTAATTGTATATCTTGGAGTTGCGGCTGCATTCAGAATTATTGGAATATAAGAGGTTGATATGAAGCGAGTAGGACTTGTAGTGGCATATGACGGAACAAATTACTGCGGCTGGCAGACACAGCCAAATGGAATTACCGTGCAGGGTGTTTTAAATGACGCCCTCTCAGAACTTCTGGGAGAAAAAATCGAGACGATTGGTGCAAGCCGCACAGATGCAGGTGTTCACGCCCTCGGGAATGTAGCGGTATTTGACACGGAGACAAGGATTCCGGGGGAGAAGATTTCCTATGCCCTGAATCAGCGCCTTCCGGAAGATATTCGCATTCAGCTTTCCGAGGAAGTGGAGTCGGATTTCCATCCTCGCTACTGTGATAGTGAGAAAACGTATGAATACCGGATTTTAAACAGAAAATTTCCTGTTCCAACAGAGCGCCTTTATACATATTTTTACCATTATAAGCTGGACGTAGAGAAAATGCGAGAGGCAACTTCCTACTTGATCGGAACTCACGATTTTGCCAGCTTCTGCGGTGCAAAAGCGCAGGTAAAAACCACAGTGCGCACAATCACCTCAATGGATGTGTGGCGTGACGGGGATATTGTGACAATCCGCGTCACAGGCACAGGCTTTCTTTATAACATGGTTCGCATTCTTTCCGGAACTCTCATTGAAGTGGGAAATGGACAGTATCCGCCTGAGCGGGTCAAAGAGATTTTGGAAGCCTGCGACAGAGAAAAAGCGGGTCCCACAGCTCCGGCGCAGGGGCTTACCCTTATGGGGATTGAGTTTTTTGACTGAGAAATAAATAAGATATGAAAAAACACTGACATTGCGGGGGATACCCCGGGGTGTCAGTGTTTTTTTTCGTTTCAGGCAGAAATCAGGATTTTTAATGGGGACATTTAGAGTAAAAATTATCGCTAACCAGTGTTTTGCTGGCTATATAGCCGCATTTTGTACAGCGCTTTGTTTGGATTTTCTGGTAATTGCAGCTCTTATCCGTGTGAAGAAGATGTTGGTAGGAATATCCTGTTTTATACGTATGTCGGCAGGTGGCATAAGCCTCCGGGTCAGAAGAAAAATAATAGATTTCCCCGTCATCAGCGATGAAATAATCGTTTCCTTTGTCGAAAAAGACGGACTCTTCCGGAAGGTTTAAACAATCGTATTCTTCCGGAAACTCTGCGCCGTCCGGAACAAAAATTTCGATAACGTCATCAGGACAGGAATCCGGGGAGGTATATAAACTGCCGGCATTGAAAGTTGGCTGATCATACGCCATGATGGGGACGGCTCCGGCAAGCAATGAACACGTTGTCAGGAGAATGGAAAAAACAGATTTTGATGTTTTACCATGTTTGATCATAAGTATGCGCTCCTTTGTAATATGAAATCTAAGGCTCTGAAAAGAGGAATATCCTGGAAGACAGATGTTTTCCTCTGAGGAGGGGAGCGGGAGATCAAGAAGGAGATTTACGTAACGGTTCCGTTCTTCCGCATTGCTGTTTTTCAGTACGTGTTTATCGCAGAGAAGTTCCAGTGTTTTTTCCAGACTTTTGTAAAAGCAGAAAGTAAGAGGACAGTACCAGTGAACTGCAAAAGCCAGAAAGCCGGTCATTTTAATAAAGTTATGAAGATATTGAAAATGACAGGTTTCGTGTTTTAAAATATGAGGCAGTTGTTCAGGATTTGTGTCTGCGGGCAGAAATATAACAGGTCTTAAAAATCCGATTAAAAAAGGAGACGAGCATAAGGGGCTTACACGAACAGAAATTTTATTCCCGTATTTCAGACAGTCGGGAGATATTTTCTGGGAATTGTGAATGAACTGCCGCCTGATTTTTGAAAATTTTATAAGCTGCCATGCAAAAAGCACAACAAGAAATAAGAGCCATATTCCGGCAAGAATAAGAACAAGCCGGGAATAGACCGGAAAATGTAAATGCCCCGCCTCATCTTTATAGAAAGTTTTCATCTGTGTAAACACCAGCGCTTTCGGTTCAGTAACAGAGGGAAACAGATGCTGTATGGTTTTGCTGTCATATATGCAGCTTTTAAGAAAGTTGTGAAGAAGGGGGAGGGGAAGCAAATAAAATGCAGCGGAAACAAGCAGCATAAAAAGTCTCTGTCCCGGTTTAAAACGGTATCGAAAAATGAGACAGAGAAGTGCATAGCATATGTATACAATGCTTCCCATAGCGCACATACAAAAGAGAAGATTATTTATCATCGTACAGATTCCTCAACATTTTTTTCTCTTTCTCAGATAAATCGTGATTTCCTGTCAAAGTGCAGATAAAGGCTTTCAGAGAACCACGGAAGCTTTTGTTCAGAAAATCCTGCGTCCATTTTTGGGCAAAAGCTTCTTCGGAGGAGGAAGGCATATACATTAATTTGTGACCGTGTTTCGGAGCGATCAGCGCTCCTTTTTTAACAATTCTCTGCAGGTATGTTTTGACGGTTCCGATGGAGATTTCGAAACCTGCGTCCCACAGCAAATCTGCAATTTCAGCCAGAGTCATTTCTTTGTTCTCTTTCCAGAGGATAGACATAATCTCATACTCCTGGCTTGATAAATTATATTTTGCTTCCATATTTACTCCTTTCATAATAATAGATACATATATGTATCTTATTATACATCAAAAATAATAAAAATCAAGACTTGTTTTGAAAAAGTAAATTGGATATTATCGCAATATAAAGATACACGCGTGAATCTGAAAGACTAGGAGGTAAAAAGATATAATGAAAAAAAAGATTAAGAAACTGGTAGCTATTGTTACAATCGCAGGTGTATTGGCGGCAACGCCGATTGCGACATCAGCAGATAGAGTTTGGTTTACTTTGACATTACATCACGGAGGCAGTGTAGGAGAACCTGACGATGCAAAGTCGAAAAGAATCCAAAAGAATACAGATGGAGATGCAAAATTTTATATTACACAAGAATCTTTTAATAATCATGGCAATTCTAAAGGGTGTATTAAGGCATATTCTCAAAAAACAGAGGCAGGAACAACTTCTCAAACTTATATACCATTGAGAGCAGGAAGAAATGGAATACATGCAAGTGCGAAATATGGTTGGTCATCTGTGCCAGGTGGAATTTATTATAATATTATCAGCTATTTTGGAGGAGGAAGTATTAACAACGCAACAGGTTGGTATACTCCGTAATTATAAATAAAATATAGAACACCGGAGCTGATTTCAGCTCCGGTGTAAAGGTGCAAATTATGAAAAAGACGATAATATTTTGTATGATTGGTTTATGCGTATTCTGTGGCTGTGGAGGAAAGACGGAAACAAAAACAGGAAAACAACTCGCAGTAAATGCAAAAGAACAGGAAAAATCCGAGGCAGAGGAGACGGTTTACAAATACAGTTTCCCGGAAGAATATAAAAAAGCAGGAGAAAAAATTGAATTTGATACAGAGATTGTAGTGGATAGTTCAGAAGACGTTTTTTACAAAGGAAAAGCGGAACTGGAGGCTTTAGATGGAGAAAAGCTGAAAGATTATTTATACGGGACAGATTTTGATGAACGGGTATTCGAAGAAAAAGGAACAGATCATGTTGGAAATGAGATCAATACAGTCATATGGCAGTCAGAAGAAAAGGGAACTTTACAGTATATAAAGTCGTTAGGAAGCACATATATAAGTCCTCTGTTTGAACATATCAGCCAGGCTTTTCATCTTCCGGATAAACAATATGAAGAGTCCTGGGCTTCGACTACAGAGGAGTTCGACAGATTTTCCAGAGAAGAGGCTTATGAAAAAATCAGAAGTGTTCTGGAAGACTGTGGGATTACGGTACCGGAAGAATATATTTGCTACACTCTGCCTTATGAAGAGATGGCAGAACGTGAGTATGCAGAGGATATGTATGGAAACGAAGACATAGAGGCAGAAAAAACAGACTGGGACGAAAACGATGACGCATATTTTTTTGTATTTCAAAGCCGGTACTGTGGTCTTCCAACGTATCATCCGTATGTTTACACAATGGAAAAAGATATACTGGAAAACAGACCGCTTCAGGCGGTTATATCCCGGGAGGGGATTGAGTACCTGTCTGTAGAGAGGATTTTTCAGTATAAGCAGGAAAAAGAAAGCGTGGAGCTTCTTCCATTTGAAAAGATTGCAGAGGTTCTGGAAAAGCAGTTCACAAGAATTATGGGGGAAGAGACGTATAAAGTGAAAAGGGTAGAATTAAAGGCTATGGAAAATCTTGCAGGCAAAAAAGAGTATGAAATGGTTCCTGTGTGGATTATTGATATGGAAATCAATGATAATGGGGATATAAGGAATTTTCAGAAATTTTTTGATGCTGCGACAGCGAAGGAGTATATTTTCCAATGAAGAAATATTTAAGTGCAGATTTTGAGAGAATGCTGGGACTGCGTTTTGTGCTGTGCGTGGCGGGAGTTTTTCTTGTGTTTATGACAAGCACATACACAAACAGAGACCTTGTTAATATAACGGCTTTAAATGCAGTTGACAATGGTCTGTATGGAATGTCGGGGTTGTTCAGTATGGTAATCTGTGCTGCAGCCTACAGCGGCAGTTTATGTGAGGACATAGAAAACAGGTATTTTTTTGCAGAATGTTTTTATGGAAAATGGAAAAATTTTGCAAGAAGCAGAACGCTTACAGTTTTTCTTTCTTCGCTTTTTATAATGGCGCTTGGTGTACTGTGTTATGGATTTTATGTAAGTGTGGCAGGAGGCGGCTGGTTTTCAACAGATGATACCGTGTATCAGATTTTGCAGGAGAGGCAGGGATGGTATTTTTGTCTTTTAAAGAAAGCGCCGCCATTGTTTTTCCTGACAACAGGTTTGTGGTATGGAATGCTTTCAGGGCTTATGGCTGTGCTGGCATTATTATTTTCTCTTTACTGTGCCAATAAAATGCTGATCTTATCAGTGCCTTTTATGAGCATGTATTTTTTATTGAACTTGTCTCTGATTTGTGATCTGTGGAATGGAAAATTAAATGTGTGGCTTATTTTTCAACCATTTTTTCATGATTTTTCTACAGATAAAGAAGCGATTCTTTATGTTATATGTTTTACCGCAGTTGTGGGATATATACTCTACAGAATGATATTAAAGAGGGTGGAACGGAGGCTTTTTCATGGAAAATAAGGTAAGAATGGATATTGGCAGATGGGCGCTTCGTCGGTATTTCAGCAGAAAAACAGGAGATGTTCTGATTTTTTTCTTCTTCATGTGTGTGACATTTTTGCTTCCTGTACGGGCGGTATGTGCGGAATATCAGTACCCTGTATGCCCGTATTTTTTGCCCCATCTTTTTTCGTATTTATATTTTGAAACAGGATTTTTTGCCGCTGTTATTTACTTCTTTTCTGATATTCCGTTTATGAATGAGTGGGAAGCGAACCGTGTTATGAAGCTTGGAAGAAAACGGTGGGCATTGGTACATATAGGAGAAATTATCATAAGCGGTTATCTTCTGATGCTCAGTTTTTTTGTTTTAACATTTCTTCCTCTTGTGGGAGTGATGGAAATAGAAAATGACTGGGGAAATTTATTATATACCCTCAGTGCAAAAGGGGATTTTAGGGTTGCTTTTGATGTTTCTTATAAAATTTTACAGCAGTACACGCCGGTTTCAGCCGTGAGTTTTTGTTTGATTCTGGGAGGGGCTGTTATTAGCTTGATCGGGCTTTTAATGTTTATGGTAAGTCTTTTACTGAGCAGGACTGCGGCGATCATTATGGCAACTGTGGTAACCGGGCTTCCGATATTTGCGGAAAATCTGGCAAATATGAATAATCAGTCATGGCTTTGGTACATTTCTCCGGTAAGCTGGCTTCGTCTTGATTATATAGAGTGGGATTTTGGAAGAGGGCTTCCGGATATGCAGTATATAGCCCTGGCGCTTGTGGGAATGACTCTGGTCTGCAGCGCGATCATTGTAATAAAAGCGGTACATGTTAATTTTCAATGGAATAGTGAGGAAGTATGAAAACAACATTAAATATTCAACATCTGGGAAAAAGCTTTGGAGATCAGACTGTTTTGAAAGACATAAACCTGTCTTTGGAAGCAGGAAAAATATATGGTATCGAAGGATATAATGGTTCTGGAAAATCTGTACTTTTTAAATGTATATGCGGATTGATGATTCCGGATAAAGGGGCTGTTTTTTTAAACGGAAAAGAGAGAAAAGCAGGGGAAATGCTTTCAGATACAGGATTTATTATTGAAAAACCTGCCTGCCTGAAAAGGGAAAGCGGGTATAAAAATTTAAAGCTTCTGTACATGATAAATCACAGACCGGATAAGGAATACTTATTTGATATTATGAGAAAAGTAGGACTTGATCCGGATTCGAAAAAACCTGTAGATAAGTATTCGCTTGGAATGAAGCAAAGACTGGGAATTGCCCAGGCGATCATGGGAAATCCGTCCATTCTTATATTGGACGAACCAATGAACGGACTGGATAAACAGGGGGTGGAAGATATGCGGAATCTTTTCTTTGAAATGAAGAAACAGGGCAAATTGATTCTCCTTGCAAGTCACAACAAATATGATATGGAAATGTTGTGCGATGAACGATTTGAAATAGAAAAAGGAGAGTTGAAGAAAATTTGAATTGCTAAGAAAGTTAAAATTAGGAAAGTGTCAAAAAGTCTGTGATTTTTAAATTAGAAAGAGAATAGAAAGAGAGCTGCGGCATGAGCTGTTTTGAGTGCGGCGGCTTTTTCGATTCCTTTAAAATATTAGAAGTGTTCGAAAATAAAAACTTCGGATTTTGGAAAATCTATGGGACATTTTCTGTATTTTTTCTGTCTAATAATCAGAAGAATACAAAAATAAGGAGCAGTGACACAATGAAAAAGAAAGGAAGGCACAGCCTATGGAGGAGTTGATAAAAAAGGCGCGGCAGCATGATGCAGACGCGTTTACAGAGCTTATGATGTCCCAGATGCAGACCATGTACAAGACGGCAAGAGCGATTCTTAGTAATGAGGAGGATGCGGCAGACGCCATTTCCGATACCATTCTCGCCTGTTGGGAAAAACTGGGACAGCTTCGGGAAAATAAATATTTCCGCACCTGGATGACAAAAATTCTTGTGAATAAATGCAAGGATATTATCAGGAAAAAGCAGAATCTTTTATTTACAGATGAGATGCCGGACATTCCGTCAAAAGATTACGGATATGAAAATATGGAATGGAAGCAGACATTAAGCGAGCTGGACGAGAGATACCGGACGATTCTGATTCTCTACTATGTGGAAGGATTTAAAACATCGGAAATTTCAGAGATTATGGAGCTTCCGGAATCTACGGTGCGTACCAGACTTTCAAGAGGTCGGGAAAAAATGGCGCAGAGATATGGAAATATGGAAAGAAAGGGGGAAGCATTATGAAAAAACCGGAGGATATGTTTGAAATTTTAAAAAAAGATGTAGAAATTCCGGACATAGTCATGAAAAAAGCAGAAGGAGCGTTTGAAAAAATTCAAGCGGAAGCAAAAATTCAGGAGAAAGCAAAAATAACACCGCTTTCCCCAAAGAAAACAAGAAAAAAGATTCCGGCAAAGAGAATGTTTCTTGTGGCAGCAGCCGTTATGCTTGGCGCAGGGGGAGTGACTGCAGGCGCAGCAGCTTATATGTGCTGGAGTAAAACAGCCTCAGAGGGAATGCAGGCTTCCGAAGAAATGCAGAAAAAAATGGAGGAGACAAAGCTTACAGTTCCGGTAAATAAATCGGATACGCAAAATGGAGTGACTGTAACAGTTGCCCAGACGATAGTGGACAGTTATTATGCGCATATTATTTTTAAGGTAGAAGGATATGATGCAGGGGAAGGGAAGCAGCCGTTTTTCGAGACAGAGACAATCGTTGTGGACGGATATAATCCCTATGAAGAGGAATATGATGAGAAGCGGCATTTTGGTTCTGGCGGGGACTGGTATAATGGAGTGACTATGGGCGAAGACGGAAGAGCAGTAAGAATTTCAGATGGAAAACCGTTGAACGAAATTGAAGGTTATCAGGAAAATTATAAACTGGAGGACGGAAGCTACGAATACCGTCTGACGCTTACCCACACAGCAGATAAAGATTATTTTGTGGGAAAGCCAATACATATAGAACTTCACAATCTGGGGACAGTGGAGAAGGCGGACTTTACAAACGCAATAGACGCTGCATGGAGTTTTGACTGGGTGCTGGACGGAAGCTCGGAGAAAAAAGAATACGATTTGAATGCCCCTATCGGAGATACGGGGGTAACGGTAAAACATGTGGAGATTTCCCCCATATCTCTGAATGTGACATATGATTTTCCGAAAAAGATTTATAATAAAATGGATAACTCCTCAGGCATGCTGTTCTTTCCTGACGGAGTGCGTCTAAAAGACGGAACAGAGCTGAAAGGCATTTATCTGGGACCGGGAACAGAAGGCTATATTTCCCAAAACGAGTATTTTATAGCCTTCCCTGTTGACCGGATTCTTGATACAGATGAGATAGATGCCCTTCTTGTCCGAAAAGGTGTGGAAAGCAGAGACAGATATACGATTCCGCTGGAATCATAATTTATACTTCCTTTGTTTTCTGAGCGGAGAAAAATACAATAATCATACCGACAAAGGCAGAGGCTGTGCCGAATGCAAGCATTGTCTTTACACCGAAACCGTCAATAAGCGCACCTCCGATTAAAGAGCCGAGGACGCTTCCGAAGGTATAAGTCATGGTAATATATGCCTGTCCTTTGATGGCGTCTTCTTTTTCCATAATGGCATTTACATAGTAAACAGAGGATACAGTAATAAGCGCCCATCCAAACATCTGGAAAATCTGTACTGCATAAAAAACAGGAATAGATGGGGCAAGCAAAGTGCCAAGTATTTTTAACATAAAGAAAATACCGGAAATCCGAAACCAGATGTCGCAGCATACTTTTTTCAGCATTTTAGAAAAAAGAAACATGGTAGGAAGCTCAAGTATGGCAGCCAGAGCCATAGAAAAGCCCATTTCAGAGCTTCCGCCGCCTATATTTTCCACTATCTGAAAGGTAAAGCTGTTTAACAGAATATGGCTGACATAAATAAGCCAGCAGCCAATGAGCGTCACTGCAAACCGGGGATATTTTTTGAAAAAAATAAATGGATTTCCCGTTTTTTCGTGGTTAGCGGAAGGTTCAGTGTGCGTTCCTTTTTGGAAAGAAAAGCGCAGGGTAAAGAAAAAAACAGCGGCAAAGGTTACAATCATGGAAATGGGAATCGCTCCGGCTCCTGATTTTGCTACAATTAATCCGAGAAAATAAGCTGCGACAGCATAGGCTATAGAACCGATTCCTCTTGATATTCCGAAGTTCAGTTTTTTTCCCTGGTTTACAACCTCCATTCCCAGAGAATTAATAAGGGGCTGTAAAAGCTGTAAAAGTGTGATACATCCTCCGTAAAAAAGCCCGTTAAAAAATACAGAACGCCGGTACAAAAGAAAAAGAGCCAAAGACAGGAGGAGAAGCAAAGATGCCAGAAAAAGAATGATCTTTTTCAGGGACGGGCTCTTTGGTTTGTCTGCATATCCGGCAAACATGGGCTGTAAAATTGCAGAAATGATTCCGGCAATGGCAATGATGATACCGATTTCTGTGTTTGTAAAACCCACATCCAGAAGATAAAGGCTTGTAAAGCCCATGACTGCGGAAAAGCTCATCCAGTAAAAGCTTTGGATACAGGCATATCCGGCAGTGAAGTCAGAAGTTTGCTTTTGTCTGTTCATGATAAAATTCCTTCCATAATAAATAGTAGTGATAAATGATAAGTAAAGAATACATTACAATGAGAGGTTTGTCCATGAGGAATATGGAAAAGAAATGAAAAAAAAGGTAGAAAAACAGTTGACATAGAGGAGGCTCTGTAATATAATTAATCAATGTGACGTAGTGCGAATATACTTAAGCCAATAGCCCCGGCGAAAGTATTTATCAGCGGTTTCGGACATTTCCGCGATTTCCTGCACATCGTTTTCACAAAATTTATTTGGCGGAAATACCGCGTTAAAAAAACTATCGTTGATAAATAACAGGAGGTAAAACCATGCAGACTTATATGGCTAATCCAGATAAAATCGAAAGAAAATGGTATGTAGTTGACGCTGAAGGCTGTACTCTGGGCCGTCTGGCTTCCGGTATCGCAAGCGTTTTAAGAGGTAAAAATAAACCACAGTTTACACCACACGTAGATACAGGTGATTATGTAATCGTAATCAATGCTGATAAAATTAAAGTTACTGGTAAAAAAATGGACCAGAAAATCTACTACAATCACTCTGATTATGTAGGCGGAATGAAAGAGACTACATTAAAAGAAATGTTAGCAAAGAAACCGGAAAAGGTTATTGAACTTGCAGTTAAAGGTATGCTTCCAAAAGGACCTTTAGGAAGAGCAATGAACAAGAAACTTTTCGTATATGCAGGATCTGAACACAAACATGAAGCTCAGAAACCTGAAGTTTTAACATTTTAATGAGGAGGTAGAAAACATTGGCTAGCGCAAAATTCTACGGAACAGGAAGAAGAAAAAAATCAATCGCGAGAGTTTACCTTGTACCTGGAACAGGTAAAATCACTATCAATAAAAGAGACATCGACGAATATTTCGGATTAGATACACTGAAAGTTATCGTTCGTCAGCCGCTCGTTGCAACAGAGACAGAAGGCAAATTTGATGTTCTTGTAAACGTTCATGGCGGCGGTTACACAGGACAGGCTGGTGCTATCAGACATGGTGTAGCAAGAGCACTTCTTCAGGCAGATAACGATTACAGACCAGTTCTTAAAGCTGCTGGATTCTTAACACGTGACCCACGTATGAAAGAGCGTAAGAAATACGGTCTCAAAGCTGCTCGTAGAGCACCACAGTTCTCTAAACGATAATCATACGTTTCGGGACGTACAATTTCAAAAAGATTTTACAAACCTCTCAGGGAATGTTCCTTGGGAGGTTTTTTAATATGTATTTTAGCCAGAAATAATGGTATAATCTATATAGATTTATATTTTTGTTATTGAAGCCGATTTTCATGTTCTCGGGAAAATCGACAAATGAGAGATATGAATTTGTGTCACCAGTGGTGACACAAATTTACGAAAGGAGAGAAGCAAATGAGAGACGAACTTCTTTTGTCTGGAAAGTTGATAGAAATTATAGAAACTTCAAGAAATAATGCCTTGAGAAAAGTAAATGAAGAACTTATTCATATGTATTGGTTAGTAGGAGAGTATTTAAGTGCTGAATCAAAGAACGCAGCCTTTGGTGATAAGTATATAGATGCGATATCTAAAGAAATCCAAGAAATGTTTCCGGGAATTAGAGGATTTAATCGTCGAGGTTTATATAGAATGAAACAGTTCTATGAACTTTATCAAGATAATGCAATTGTGTCGCCACTATTGACACAATTAAGTTGGTCAAATCATTTGCTGATTATGTCTGGATGTAAATCAGATGTTGAACGAGAATTTTATATGAGATTATGCATCAGAGAGGGTTATTCCAAAAGAGAATTGGAACGCCAGATCAATAGCGGATATTATGAGAGATATATGCTTTCAAAAGAAAAACTTTTACCAGAGCCGATAAAAGGATTGAAAGATAATCCGTTTTTAGATTCGTATATCATAGAATTTCTTGATTTGCCAAAGAATTTTAAAGAGTCAGATTTGAGAAAAGGTCTGATTCAGAATATGAAAGATTTTATTCTTGAGGTAGGCAAGGATTTTACGTTTATTGATGAAGAATATAGAGTACAAGTAGGCGGAGAAGATTTTCGGATTGATTTACTGTTTTTTCATAGAGGGTTGCAATGTTTGGTAGCTTTTGAGTTGAAAATTGGAAAGTTTAAGCCGGAATATATTTCCAAAATGGATTTCTATTTGGAGGCATTAGATCGTCAAAAGAAAAAAGAGAATGAAAATCCAAGTGTAGGAATGATTCTTTGTGCATCTAAGGATGATGAGGTTGTAGAGTATGCCATGAGCAGAACCATGTCTCCGATGATGGTTGCTGAATATAAGTTGCAATTACCGGATAAAACTGTATTGCAGAAAAAATTGCAGGAATTAATCAATATGCCTTTGTTGGAGGAATAAATATAATTCTGTCTATAAAGTGTGGTGAGGAGTAATGAGAAGCCTTGCGTTTGTAACGTGTTTGCAACACCACATTCCAAGAATCCAGTAAAATCAAGCGTTCCCAGTTACCTAAACGATAATCATACGTTTCGGGACGTACAATTTCAAAAAGATTTTACAACTCCTCAGGACTTCGGTTTTGGGGAGTTTTTTTGTGTTTTTTAGGCTCTCATTTATGAATGGATTTTCTATATCTTTTACCCCGCGCATTTGTTGATTTTGGGATTGCTGCGTCTTGTTCTTTTGGGATAATCGGTGCAGGGAGATAAAACATTTTATACAGCAGAAATTCCCGGGTAAATGCCCGGGAGTTTCTGCTGTATACGGATAAAATATATCGATTTTATTCTTTAAAAATGCAATAAATTAATTAAAATAATCCATGATAATCCATAATAGGAAATAACGGCAACTAAGTCATTGACTGTTGTGATAAGGGGACCGGATGCAACAGCAGGATCTACTCCGATTTTCTGGAAGAAAATGGGAATGACTGTTCCTGATAAAGAAGAAATCAACATGGCAAGCACCATGGCGATTCCAAGACATCCGGAAACGGAAAATGCAAAAAGAAGTTCGTTGCCTTTGATATATAAATAGAAACCAATTGCCATAAAGGAAAGGATTCCAAGAATCACTCCGTTGGTAAGACCTACACGGCATTCCTTGAAGATCAAAGAGACTTTTTGTTTTCCAGAAATTTGTTTGTCCATTAAGACACGAATGGCAACAGCAAGAGACTGTGTACCTACATTTCCTGCCATATCCAGAATTAAAGACTGGAAGCACATAATCACCGGCAGCTGGGCAACGATTGATTCAAACAGCCCGACCGTTGCAGAAACACCGAGTCCCATAAGAAGCAGAATAAAAAGCCAGGGAAGTCGTTTTTTTACGCTGCGAAAGATTGGCTCTTCCAAATCTTCCTCAGCGGAAAGACCTGCTAATTTTGCATAATCATCGTTCAGCTCATCCCCTACAACTTCTACAAGATCATGGGCAGTAATAACCCCGATCAGCTTATTCTCATTATCAAGAACAGGAATGGAATCCTCAGAGTAATCAATCAGCTGTGGAATACAGTCCTCAATGGTGGTTCTTGCATAAATATATGGATAAGAACAAGTCATAATAGAAGTCAGGTCTGTTCCGTCTCTTGCAATGATAAGATCTTTTAAATCAATTGCTCCGTAAAAAGTGTTATTTTTGTCTACCACATAAATGGTACTGATATTGTCGTTTTCAGCAGCCTGCTTTACTAATTCAGACATGGCTTCCTTAATGGAATATTGATCCGATACGACAACATAGTTTGTTGACATGACACTTCCGATTTCGTCTTCATCAAAAGAGCTTAAAAGTTTTACTTCTGATTGAACTTCAGAGTCAAGAAGATCGATGATGGTTTCCCGTTCTCCTTTTCCCAGATGGCGAAGTACATCTACCACATCGGAAGTTTCCATTCTGGAAAAAACATCTACTTTTTTTCGAAGGCTTAGTTCCCCGACGTAATCGGAAATATGATCAGAGTATTCTAATATGTCTGCCAAAGTTTCAGAATCTAAAATTTGATAAAGTTTCATCCTCTCACTTTCAGTTAAAAAACTTAAAGTGGAGGCAATGTCATTTTCATGATATGAAGATAGTTTTTCCTGCATTCGCTTGGGAGTTAGATTGCTGCGTATTAATTCTACGATTTCCAGGCTGTAATCTGCAGATGTGGTGTTGATACCTGTATTTGTTGTCATTGTATTGTCCTCCTTTATTTATGATTCGGACAATGGCATTCAAAATTTATAAACAAAGATAAAGTCGGACCAAAGACAGTCTGACTTCGTTTTCATAATGCGATTTTTGAATTCCAATATCCCTACTTCGACTGTCACTACTGTCCATAATCTCACCTCTTTTATAAATAATTTTTTTCAATGACTTATGTATTATAAAACATTTTTTCAGGAAGCGCAACCTTTCTGTTATGGAGGAATAAACCAGGCAGAGCATTGCTGAAACAGGCAATATAAAAAACCATCTTGACATTTCCGTGATTTTGCTCTAATATTAATTTAAATAAAAATAGAGAATAAATTCGTTGATGGGAATAAGTAGTATATTGTGAAATTCACAGAGAGACAGCGGCTGGTGGAAGCTGTTAAGGAAGCAATAGGATGAAATCATCCCGAAGAAGTAAGCTGAAATGAAGTAGGTGCACCGGAGTCAAGCCACGTTATAGGCGAAGCGCATTTATAGATGCGAAGTGAGTCTGATGAAAATCAGAGAAATAAGGTGGTACCACGGCAGAGTCGTCCTTTACAGGATGGCTCTTTTTTTATGCTATAGAAAATTATTTCGTAATGTTTCATAGCATAAAAAATGCTGCGTGTCTGTACGCGCATACAGCACACAGAAAAAAGGGAGGAATTAAAAATGAAATTAGGAAAGAAAAAAATGGTTCTTGTAAGCTTTATGCTGTTTTCACTGTTTTTTGGGGCGGGCAATCTGATATTTCCACCGTTCCTTGGACAGAATGCAGGGGATAAGATGCCCTTTGCGATTGCAAGCTTTTTGATTACTGCAGTGGCGCTTCCTGTATTGGGTGTTATTGTAGTAGCACGTTTTGATGGACTTGACAGACTGGCAAAAAAGGTAGATGCACGTTTTGCTGTTATTTTTACGATTTTGATTTACGTTTCCATTGGACCGGGACTGGGAATTCCCCGTGCGGCATCGGTTCCTTTTGAGATGGCAGTGGCACCATATCTTCCGGAGAATGTATCATTGAAACTCTGTATGGTATTATATTCGCTTGTATTTTTCCTGATTGCAGGATGGCTTGCGTTAACACCGAACAAGCTGGTGGAAAGAATCGGAAAATTCTTAACACCAAGTCTTTTGATTTTACTCGTATTCTTATTTGTGAATTTCCTGTTCCGGGGAACGGCAGATGTAACATCTGCGCAGGAGGCATATGCGGCCGCTCCGGCTGTGAAAGGATTCCTGGAAGGATACCAGACTATGGATACCATTGCAGCTTTGAATTTCGGACTTGTAATTGCGGTCACAATCCGTTCCCTTGGTGTGGAAAATAAAAAAAGTGTTATGAGTTATACGGTAAAGGCAGGTATTGTGGCTGGAAGTATTTTGTCAGCAGTGTATCTGATGCTTGCCTACATGGGAATGAAAAGCTCCGGTGTTTATGAAATTCAGGAAAACGGAGCATGGACGCTTCGCTGTATTGTACAGCAGCTTTTTGGAAATCCGGGAGCCATCCTTCTGGCGGCAATCTTTACGCTTGCATGTCTCACTACATGCGTAGGATTGATCACATCCATCTCGCAGTTTTTCTCAAAGCTTACAAGTAAATTATCGTACAAGCAGTGGGTATATTTAATCTCCGGATTTTCTTTCCTTGTATGTAATCAGGGATTAAATACGATTCTTGGAATTTCTGTACCGGTTTTGGACGCTATTTATCCGATGTCCATTGTACTGATTATTCTGGGACTCTGTGATTCCTGGATTGGTTCCAATCGCTACATATATCCTTGTACAGTAGGAGCGGTAGGCTGTATCAGTATTCTGTATGTTCTTGACCAGGCTAAAGTACCTCTTGGTGCAATCGGCGCTGCATGTCACAAGCTTCCTCTTTATTCTATGGGCCTGGGCTGGGCAGCAGTAGGAATTGCAGCAGTGGCAGTAAGCCTTGTTCTGGAAGCTGTTACAAAAAATATAAAAGCAAATGCAGGAGAGTTGGCAGAGTAAAGAATCTCCTGGTCTTATCGACTTATACCTCTTTCTGTGATATGATAGTCATTGACTATGATAGAACAGAAAGGGGTATTTTTTATGGAAGCTCCGTTTAAAAATAGAAATTTAAGTATCGGGATTCTGGCTCATGTAGATGCGGGAAAGACAACGTTATCAGAAAGTCTTCTTTATTTAAATGGATGCATCAGAAAGCCGGGACGTGTAGATCACGGAGATGCATATCTGGATACGTTTGAACTTGAGAGGGAGAGGGGAATTACCATATTTTCCAAACAGGCAGTGCTGCCTCTTGGTGACAGAACAGTGACGCTCCTTGATACGCCGGGTCATGTGGATTTTTCTGCGGAAATGGAGCGTACGCTTCAGGTCATGGATTACGCAATCCTGATCATTAACGGTTCCGATGGAGTGCAGGGGCATACGGCAACTCTCTGGCGGCTTTTAAAGAGGTACAGGATTCCTGTATTTCTTTTTGTAAATAAAATGGATCAGGAAGGAACAGACAAAGAGGCACTTTTAAAAGAACTGAAAAAAAGACTTCATGAAAACTGCATTGATTTTTCGGAAGACCAGGACAGAGACACATTTTTTGAAAATCTTGCCATGTGTGATGAGGAGGTTCTGGAACGATTTCTGGAAACCGGAGAAGTGGAAAATACGGACAAAGTTCGCCTGATTCGAGAAAGAAAAGTATTTCCGTGTTATTTTGGTTCTGCTCTTAAAATGACAGGTGTGGAGGAATTCTGGAAAGATGTGGAAAAGTACGTCGAAAATCCGGAATATCCAAAGGAATTCGGTGCAAAAGTTTTTAAAATTGCAAGAGATGAGCAGGGAAACCGCCTGACTTATATGAAAATCACAGGGGGAACTCTGAAAGTGAAAACTCTTCTTACAGAAAAGGAGAAGGTGGATCAGATCCGGATTTATTCCGGAGTAAAATATGAACTTTCCAATGAAGTATCAGCGGGAAGTATTTGTGCAGTCACAGGTCTTACAACCACTTATCCGGGACAGGGACTTGGAATAGAAAAGGAATCGGAACTTCCTGTTTTGGAACCGGTATTGAATTATCGCGTGATTCTTCCGGAAAATTGCGAAGTGCATCAGATGCTTCAGAAATTAAAGGAACTTGAGGAGGAAGATCCACAGCTTCATATTGTGTGGGACAGTGTCCTTTCAGAAATCCACGTGATGCTTATGGGAGAAGTGCAGACAGAAATTTTAAAACGTCTTATCTGGGAGAGGTTTCATGTTGCAGTGGAGTTTGATACAGGAAATATTGTCTATAAGGAAACCATTGCTTCTGCTGTGGAAGGGGTAGGGCATTTTGAGCCGCTGCGTCATTATGCGGAAGTGCATCTTCTTCTGGAGCCGGGAGAACAGGGCAGTGGAATGCAGTTTTTTACAGCATGCAGTGAGGATGTGTTAAGCAGAAACTGGCAGCGTCTTGTGCTGACGCATTTGGAAGAAAAGGAACATAAGGGAGTTCTTACAGGTGCTTCTCTTACAGATGTGCAGATTACGTTGATTACAGGAAGGGCGCACTTGAAACACACAGAAGGAGGAGATTTTCGCCAGGCAACATACAGAGCAGTACGCCAGGGATTAAAAAAAGCAAAAAGTATTCTTCTTGAGCCGTATTATGAGTTTCGCCTTGAAGTTCCATCTGACAGTCTTGGAAGAGCCATGTCGGATATTCAGAAAATGCAGGGAAGTTTCCAGCCTCCTGAGCAGGATGGAGAAACTTATATTTTAAAAGGAAGCGCAGCCGTTTCTGCTATGCGGGATTACCAGAAAGAGGTTCTTTCTTATACAGGGGGAAAGGGGCGTCTTTTCTGCAGCTTGAAAGGATATGAGCCATGCCAGGAGCAGGAGAAGATTGTGGAAAGTATTGGCTATGATTCGGAAAGAGATCTGGAAAATCCTACAGGTTCTGTATTCTGCGCTCATGGTGCAGGATTTGTTGTGCCGTGGGATCAGGTGGAAGAATATATGCATCTGGAGGGTATGGAGGAAAGTTCCCAGGAAGACACGGAAACAGTTTTGTCTTATGTACCTCCGGCATCTGCGATTCGGGGAAGCTACGAGGAGGAAAAAGAACTGCAGGAAATCTTTGAACGGACTTTCGGACCTGTAAAAAGAGATCGTCTGGCACCGGGAAAAAGGGTGACCCGCACAGCAGAGGTACCTGTGCGAAGGACATATGTGAAAAAGAAGGAAGAAGAGTATCTCCTTGTAGACGGGTATAATATTATTTTTGCCTGGGAGGATTTAAGAGAGCTGGCAGCAGAGAATATACACGCTGCGCAGGATAAGCTGATGGATATTCTTTCTAATTATCAGGGAATAAAAAAATGCACATTGATTCTTGTGTTTGATGCATACAAGGTAGAGGGACATCGGGAGGAAATTTTGCCGTATCACAATATTTTTGTTGTGTATACAAAGGAAGCGGAAACTGCAGACCAGTATATAGAAAAAACAGTGCATAAGCTTGGAAGAGAGCATTCCGTTACAGTGGCAACTTCTGATGGGCTGGAGCAGATGATCATTCTGGGACAGGGGGCAGTCCGTCTTTCAGCAAAAGGTCTTCGCCAGGAAATTGAAGAGGCAAAAGAGACGCTTCTTTCAGACTGGCATACAAGGCGTCAGAGCAGTAAGACATATTTATTTGACGGCGCGTCGCATGAGGTGAAGGATTTTGTGGAAAAAGTGAGAAAAGGATAACGCTTACGGGGATAAAAAAGGAGAATCAGAAAAATGAGAGAAAAGCTTACAAAAAAAGATGTAGAAAAAATTGAGCAGGAAATTGAACATAGAAAGCTTGTTATAAGAAAAGAAGCCATTGAGGCGGTAAAAGAAGCAAGAGCCCAGGGAGATTTAAGTGAAAATTTTGAATACTATGCGGCAAAAAAACATAAAAACCAGAACGAGAGCCGGATTCGCTATCTTGAGAATATGTTAAAAACAGCAACAATCGTATCGGACAGTTCCAAAGAGGATGAGGTGGGAATGGACGACATTGTGGAGGTGTATTTTGAGGAAGACGATGAAATCGAAAAATATAAGCTTGTTACCTCCATTCGTGGAAATTCTATGGAAAACAGAATCAGCATTGAGTCGCCTATCGGAATGGCACTGAAAGGTCATAAAGTGGGGGACAGAGTGGAGGTAAAGGTAAACGACAGCTACAGCTATTTTCTGGAAATCCGTTCCATCCAGAAAACAGGATCAGAAGATGAGGAAATCCGCGGATTTTAAAAAATTTTACACAGATTTTACATTGAAGTAGGGAAAACTTTACAGAGGCTCTTTAGAATGAATATATGTAAAATGTCTATGAAACCTAAGAAAAAAGGAAAAGGAGAGAAACCATGGATTTTTTTAGTATATTAACACTGCTTGGAGGACTTGCCATGTTCCTTTACGGAATGCAGGTAATGGGAGACGGTCTTGCAAAGGTTTCCGGCGGAAAGCTGGAGCGTATTCTGGAAAACCTGACTTCAAGCCCGATTAAAGCAGTTCTTTTAGGAGCGGCAGTAACGGCTGTCATTCAGTCTTCTTCTGCGACAACCGTTATGGTAGTCGGATTTGTAAACTCAGGAATTATGAGACTGTCACAGGCAGTCGGCGTTATCATGGGCGCCAATATCGGTACAACTGCAACTTCCTGGATTTTAAGTCTTGCAGGAATCGAAAGTGAGAACTTTTTTATTCGTCTTTTAAAACCGACTTCCTTCGCCCCGATTCTGGCGTTGATTGGTATTGTATTTCTGATGTTTATTAAGAATCAGAAGAAAAAAGATATTGGTATGATCATGATTGGATTTGCTGTCCTGATGTTTGGTATGGAATCCATGAGCGGCGCTGTAAAACCACTTGCCGACGTACCGGAATTTACAAATATTATGACAGCATTTTCAAACCCGCTGTTTGGTGTTCTGGCAGGTACGATCCTGACTGCGATTATCCAGTCATCTTCTGCATCTGTAGGTATTTTGCAGGCTCTTTGTATGACTGGTGCTGTGCCGTACAGCGTGGCGCTTCCGATTATTATGGGACAGAACATCGGTACTTGTGTAACAGCGCTTCTTTCTGCAATCGGAGCAAACAAAAATGCAAAACGTGCAGCTATGGTGCATTTGTACTTCAACCTGATTGGAACAGCAATTTTCATGGCTGGATTTTATGCGATTAACGCAGTTATCGGATTTTCCTTCTTCAGTGATGCGGCAAATCCGGCAGGAATTGCAACACTTCACAGTGTATTTAATATAACTGCTACAATCATTCTTCTTCCATTCTCCAGGGTTCTGGAAAAACTGGCATGTCTTACAATTAAAGACAAAAAAGAAGATGTTGCTGTATCCGCAGAGGATAAAGAATTTATGATCCTTGAATCACGTTTCCTTGAGAAGCCGGCATTTGCACTTGAACAGAGCCGTAACGCAGCAAGGAACATGGCACAGGATTCACATAATGCATTATTTACTGCTATGAAAATGATTGATAATTACAGCGATGAGCAGGCTGAACGTGTGGAAGCAATGGAAGCAAAGGTTGACCGTTATGAGGATGAGCTTGGAACATACCTTGTAAAATTAAGCCATAAGGATTTATCTGAGTCTGACAGCCACAGTCTTTCTATCATGCTTCACTGCATCGGAGATTTCGAACGTATTTCCGACCACGCGGTAAATCTGATGGAATCAGCACAGGAGCTTGCAAAAAAAGGACTGCATTTTTCTGATAAGGCAAAAGCAGAGCTGAAAGTTCTGAAAGCTGCAGTGCATGATATTGTAGATACGGCTTATGAAGTATTTGATAAACAGGACGTAGGTCTTGCTGAAAAAATTGAGCCGTTGGAAGAAGTGGTGGACGAGCTTTCAAAAGAAGTAAAACGCCGCCATGTACAGCGTCTCCGTACTGGAGAATGTACCATTGAAATGGGATTTATTCTCTCTGATATTACAACAAGTCTTGAGAGAATTGCAGACCACTGTTCTAATATTGGTGTCTGTGTGACACAGGTTCGTGAAGACCTTTATGATACACACAGCCATCTTGATACGGTAAAGGATTCCTCTTTCTATCACGAGCTGGAAGAGGTTCGGGAAAAATATCAGCTTCCGTGAGGGGAGAGAGGCTTGTCTAAGGTTAGGTAAAAGGAGCAATAGAGATGATTTACTGTGTGGAAGATGAGCGCAACATCAGAGAGCTTCTGATTTATACGCTGGAAACGACAGGCTTTCAGGCAAGAGGATTTGAGACAGGGAAGGAGTTTCGGGCAGCACTTGAAGAAGAGCTGCCCGAGCTTGTTCTTCTCGATATTATGCTTCCTGGAGAAGATGGATATACCATTCTGGAAAAACTGAAAAGCAATCCGGAAACAAGAAACATTCCGGTTATTATGGTGACGGCAAAGGAAGCAGAGTATGATAAGGTGCGCGGTCTGGAAGGCGGTGCAGACGATTATATTACAAAGCCTTTTGGTATGATGGAGTTTGTGGCGCGGGTAAAAGCCGTTCTTCGAAGAAGTGCAAGCAATAACGGAGATAAGGAACTTCACTGCGGCGAACTTTATGTGAAGGTGAAGCGTCATGAGGTGCGCTATAAAGAAGAAAAAATTGAGCTTACAAGAAAAGAGTTTGAGCTGCTTTGTTATCTCATGGAAAACAAGGCGCTTGTCATGACAAGAAATCAGATATTATGCCATGTGTGGGGATATGATTTTGACGGGGAGACGAGAACGGTGGATGTTCACGTGAGAAGTCTCCGGCAAAAGCTTGGAGAAGCCGGCAATTTAATTGAGACAGTACGCGGCGTAGGTTACCGCATAGGAGCATAGTACATGAAGCAGAGAATTTTAAATCATGCCAGTATTCTTGTTGTAGTATCGGTGCTTGTTACGTTTATTGCAGCAAGCAGCGTTTTGTACGAACGCTATGCTGCAAATATGAAGCAGGGAGTTCGGGATGAGGCAAAGTATGTTCAGATTGGAATTGACGAATACGGAGAACAGTATCTTACGGAAAAAGTGGGAGATGCCACAGAAACGAGGATTACTCTTGTGGATAAAGAAGGAACAGTTCTCTATGACAGCGATGCTGAGGCAGGAGAACTCCCCAATCATGGAGACCGTCCTGAGATTGAGCAGGCACAGAAAAATGGAACAGGAGAGAGTATTCGGTATTCGGAAACGCTTTCCAGAAAAAATTTTAATTATGCTGTGGAATTAAAAAACGGACATATTCTTCGCGTTTCCAAGTCTACAGACAGTATTTTTCCAACAATGATGTCAAGCTTTACTCTTCTTGGCGTCCTGATGATCGTAATTCTTCTGTTTGCCTTTTTCTTTGTACAGAAACAGACAAAAGAGCTGATTGAACCGATTAACGGACTGGATCTGGAGCACCCTCTTGATAATGTGTGCTATGAGGAGCTCAGACCCCTTCTTATGCGTGTGGATCAGCAGAATAAGCAGATTGCACGGCAGGTGGAGGAATTAAAAAGTGCGGAGGCAATGCGGAGGGAGTTTTCAGCAAATGTTTCTCATGAGCTGAAAACACCGCTTATGTCTATTTCCGGATATGCGGAGCTTATGATGAACGGAATGGTGCAGCCGGAGAATGTGCCGGAGTTTTCCGGAAGGATTTATCATGAGGCAGTGCGTCTTAGCAGTCTTGTGGCAGATATTATTCAGCTTTCCAGAATGGATGAGAAAAGCAGTGACATGCCATTTGAGGCAGTTGACCTTTACGAGCTTTCCGAGGATATAGTGAATCATATTCAGAATGCCGCTATGAAGAAGAATATAAGTCTTTCCTTAAAAGGAGAAACTGTGGCAATCCGCGGTGTCCGTCATGTGTTGTACGAGATGTTTTATAATCTTGCAGACAATGCTGTCCGCTATACGAAAGAAGGCGGAACCGTAAAAATTTTTGTTGGAAAACAGGATGGACACCCGTTCTATTCGGTGGAAGATAATGGGATTGGAATCCCGGCCAATGAACAAAACAGGATTTTTGAGCGTTTTTACCGTGTAGACAAAAGCCATTCCAGACAGACGGGTGGAACCGGTCTGGGGCTTTCTATAGTAAAACACGGTGCGGTTCTTCATCATGCGAAAATTCAGTTGGAAAGTGAGCCTGGAAAAGGAACAAAAATGACGCTTCTTTTTTCAAAGAAATAAAATAAAGAAAAGCGAAAAAGACCGCGCCGGAAATATCCGGAGCGGCCTTTTTGTGCTGTGCGCTTTTTGTGCGCAATTTAGAAAGGGTAAATGAAATTATGCGAGCTCTGTTTTGGAAAGAGCTGCTTCGTCTGCTACAAGAATTACATTCGGGTGGAAACGAAGGATTGTTCCCGGGATCTGCGGGGAAACAGGTGCTGTCAGAACTTTATTTAAAATGTCAGCCTTGTCCTCGCCGCTTACAACAACAAGAAGCATTTTGGCACGCATAATTCCGCCAATGCCCATTGTATATGCCTGACGCGGAACATCCTCTTCTTTTTCGAAGAAGCGTTTATTTGCCTGGATTGTTGTTTCTGTAAGCTGCACGCAGTGTGTACCGTCTTCAAAATGGTCATCCGGCTCATTGAAGCCAAGGTGTCCGTCATGTCCAAGACCAAGGAGCTGAATATCTACTGTGCCGACACTGTTTAAGATTTCATCATATGCAGCACAGGCAGCAGCAGCGTCTTCCATTGTTCCGTCCGGAACGAAGGTGCGTTCCATTGGCACATTTACTTTTGTAAGAAGATTTTCATTCATAAAGTAACGGTAGCTCTGGTCGTTTGTTCCGTCAAGACCTTTGTACTCGTCAAGGTTTACTGTTGTGATTTTAGAGAAATCAAGGTCTCCGTTTTCGTACATAGATACAAGATTTTTGTAAAGACCCACAGGTGAAGAACCTGTTGCAAGGCCAAGAACGCTGTCTGGCTTTAAGGTAATCTGTGCAGCGATAATGTTAGCTGCTTTGCGGCTTAATTCATCGTAGTTTTTTACTTTGTAGATTTTCATGATTATTTCTCCTTTATTATAAAAAATTATAAAACCACCTGCGTCATTGCCCGTCAGTGTTTCTGTTCAGAGCGGGCTTTTATGGAAGTGGAATATTCGGACGGCGTCATTCCTGTCACTTTTTTAAACTGACGGGAAAAGTAGTGAATGGATGAGTAGCCCAGGAAATCGGAAATCTGTGTAAAATTCAGTTGATTTTCACGGATAAGCTGTTTTGCAAATTCCACTTTCATCTCTGTAAAAAATTCTATAATTCCACATTGGTGCTGCTCTCGGAAAAGTTTCTGAAGCTGAGAGCGTCCAATGAGATTGTCGTGACAGATGTCTTCTATTGTAACAAATTCCCGGATATGCTCCTCCAGATAAAAAATAATTTTGTTATATATGTCAGACCCGTTTTTTGGTACCGGAAGCCTGTTTACAGGCATAGAAATCTGCGGCAGGGTATGGCGTCGTATCATGGAGATTAAAAGCTCCTGCAGATAAAGAAGAATCAGCTGCTGGGAACCGAAAAGGCTGTCCTTTTTAATTTCCATTTTCTGAAGGTATGGATCATTAAGAGGAGAGGCAATGCACCTTCTCGCTTCTGCGATGATCATTCCGATTAGATTTCTCTCTGTGTCGGAAAGAGTTAAAATGCGTTTCTCAAAAAATTCCATACAGGGAGAACTGCATTCAAAAGAGATGACTACAATATTGGGAGCAGTCTGTCCTACAGCCGTCAGGTTGTGAAATTCATTGGGACGGTGAAAAATAACCTGCCCTCTGTTTAAAATATGTACGTCATCGTCTGTCTGAACCTTTGCACTTCCTTTGTCCACGCACTGGAATTCCCAGAAGTTATGTCGCTCTCCGGGATAAGAAAAATCGCTTCTGTATTCAAAATAATGTACGGTATAAAGTTGATCTATATGTATATCCTCTGTAAGAGGAATGCTCTCATAAGCCATGCGTTATAACTCCTTGCATGAATGTTCTGAATCTGTTTTTATTATAGCCTAAAAGTGAGAAAAAAGCCAGCATAAAAACTTATGTCCTGTTTTTATGCTTGGTGAGATTCCGGTAAGCAAGGGCAGTCATACCGCAGTGTTTCCGGAAACACTGCGCAAAATAGCTTGAGGAAGAGAATCCGGAAAGCTGAGCAATTTCGGAGATGGTATAATCGCTGGATTCCAGGAGGTCTTTGCTTGTTTTCAGGCGGATTGCAGTGAGATACTGAATAGGGGACTGCCCGTAAAATTTGGTAAAAGCGTGAACGAAGTAGTATTTGTTCAGATGTGCCATTTTTGCAAGATTGTCCAGGGTAATGTCGTCCTGATAGTGGGAGTCAATATACCGTTTGATGCGGCTGCATTCCCGGGTGGTGTTTTCTACAGGAATCAGTTCAAAGGCAGAATCTGTCTGACGCATCAGAAGAAGAGTTAAAATTTCAAGAAAATTCTGACAAACAAGCTCGTAACCGGGAGCTCTGTGCTCCACTTCGCTCAGGATAGAAGAAAAGTAAATTCCCAGATTTTTTGTGACAGATTTATCCTTTAATGCAAGATAACTGCCTTTATGGGAAAAAGAAAATTGAAAATCTTCAATACCGAGAGTGATATATTCAAGGGGCGGATCGTCAAGGGATACTTCTGTATGTTCTACATTAGGATTTATGATAATCAGTTCGTCTTTTGCTATGGGAAAGCTTTGGTCTTCGATAAAAAAAGAACCGGAGCCGGATTTTACATAAAAAAGTTCTACAAAAGGGTGGGTGTGGCGAATGCTCTTCCAGTCTTTTTCATATAAAGAGGAGGAAACGGAAATAAGCCGTCCCGGGAGATGGCTGATAGGTTCGCCGTCCAGCTGGTATTTACGCATACTCATAGGCAGATCTCCTTTAGTAATATTGCTTTAAAAATATAAAAATATTTTACCAGATACCGTGAGGGAGCACAATAAAAACTTTGTAGGAAAAAATTTACAGACAAGAGCAATATTTCTAAATTTTACAGCAATATACGAGTTGAAAAAAAAAATCTTTTTCAGATATGATAATAACAACAAAGCAGTTCCGTATTTTTTATGCAGAATGCAGAGAATCTAAAGGAGGAAACAAATATGAAAGCGAAAAAAGTGACAAGTCTTGTACTTTCCGCAGCTATGGTAGCAGGAATGACAACCGGAATGGCAACAACTGTTATGGCAGATGATGAGCAGGTGTTAAAACTGGCTGTAGTAGAGACTGCATACGGACAGGATATGTGGAAAAACGTGTGTGCAAAATTTGAAGAGGCAAATCCGGGAGTAAAGGTTGAATTAACAATCGATAAGAAACTGGAAGACATTATTACACCAGCTATGAAATCCGGAGATTACCCGGACGTTATCATGAGAGCTGTAGGTTCTGAATCCGCCCTTACAGAGACTTTCATAAAAGATAATAACGTAGAAGAAATGACAGATGTGCTGGAAATGACAGTACCTGGCGAAGATGTAAAAGTAAAAGATAAAATTCTTCCGGGATTTGTTGATAACTCTATTACAAATCCATATGATGACGGAAAGACATACCTGATGCCAATGTTCTACGGACCATGCGGACTTTTCTATAACAAAGGACTTTTTGAGGAAAAAGGCTGGGAAGTTCCGGAAACATGGGATAAAATGTGGGAACTTGGAGATAAAGCAAAGGAAGAAGGAATTGCATTATTTACATATCCTACAGCAGGATATTTTGACGCATTCTTCTATGCTCTGCTTCATGAAGCAGCAGGCGCTGAGGAATTCCAGAAAGCATTAAAATATGGTGAAGGTGCATGGGAGACTGAAGGAGCAACAAAGACATTTGATATTATCGAAAAACTTGCTTCTTATACAGAAAAAACAACTCCGGCAAACGCAAACGACAATGATTTCCGTAAAAATCAGCAGATGATTCTTGATAACAAAGCGCTGTTTATGCCAAACGGAAACTGGGTTATCGGAGAGATGGCAGACGCTCCTCGTGCAGACGGATTTGAGTGGGGATTCACAGCTCTTCCGGCAGTAGAAGAGGGCGGCGAGAGAGCTTCCTATACATTCTTTGAGCAGATTTGGATGCCAAAGGGTGCTGTAAATAAAGACCTTGGAAAACAGTTTATCGCATATCTGTACTCTGATGAAGCTGCTGAAATCTTCGCAAAAGACGGAAATGCAGTTCAGCCAATCCAGGGAATGGCAGACAAACTTGACGGTGATGCAAAGATTTACTACTCTATCTATGATGATGGTGCAGTAGCAGTTATGGATGCATTTGCAACAACTGAACCAGTAGAAGGCGTAACAGTTCGTTCCACATTCTTTGATCCGGTTAACTCTCTTGTAAGTGGTGACAAAACAAAAGATGAGTGGGTTGAGCAGATTAAGAAAGACAGTGATACACTTCGCGGTGCACTGAAATAAGGCCTGTTCTGTTAAATTGAACATGTATAATAAAACGGACGGTAATAGTACCGTCCGTTTTTAAGATGAAGAAGGGAGAATTGAACCATGACGAAAAAAAAGGGAAGAAGCCGGTTTATTTTTTGCTGTCTTGCTCCGGCCGTCATTCTTTTTGTTAGCTTTATGATTATTCCTACCATTGACGTTTTCAAAATGTCTCTTTACAAATGGGGAGGATATACAGCAGAAAAGACATTTGTAGGCTTTGACAACTTCAAAACGCTTTTACAGAGTGATAAGTTTTACCAGGCTTTTCAGAATACAGTTCTTCTCATTGTTGTAGTAACGATTGTGACGTTCTCAATGGCAATTATATTTGCTGCAATTCTTACAAGAGAAAAAATAAAAGGCCAGACCTTTTTCCGGGTTGTTTTCTACATTCCGAATATTCTTTCTGTTGTAGTAATCAGTGCTATTTTCTCCGCAATATATGATCCGAATCAGGGACTTTTAAATTCATTTTTAAATCTGTTCCGTGGAGCAGATAATCCGATCCTCTGGCTGGGAAGTCAGAAAATCGTAATTTACAGTATTATTATTGCAATGGTATGGCAGGCAATAGGATATTATATGGTTATGTATATGGCAAGTATGGCAAACATTCCTGAAAGTCTTTACGAGTCTGCAAGTCTGGAAGGTGCAGGCAGACTGACACAGTTCTTTTCCATTACACTGCCGCTTATCTGGACAAATATCCGTACAACTTTAACTTTCTTTGTTATCAGTACAATTAACATGAGTTTCCTGATGGTAAAAGCAATGACAAACGGCGGTCCGGATGGAGCTTCCAATGTATTCTTAAGTTATATGTATCAGGAAGCGTATACAAACTCTTCTTACGGATATGGTATGGCAATCGGTGTTGCAGTATTCCTGTTCTCCTTTGCTCTTGCCGCGATACTGAATGCGGTAACAAAACGTGAAGAAATTGAATTCTAAGGAGGAGAAAAAATGTCTGATATGAAGAAAAAAAGCAGTTCAGGTTTCAGCTTTGCGAAAGTATTGATTTATCTGGTTCTGGCGCTTTTGGCAGTTACGATTATTGTTCCTGTTGCATGGGTATTCGTTGCTTCTGTGAAAGAAAATTCTGAGTTTTATGGAAGCCCGTGGACATTGCCTCAGGGATTCCATTTCCAGAATTTTATTGATGCCTGGGAAACTGCCAATATGGGCTCTTATATGCTCAATTCTGTTTTTGTAACAGTTCTTGGAATTGCGCTTTTGATTATCATTGCGCTTCCGGCGGCTTATGTTCTTGCAAGATTTAAATTTAAAAGCAATAAAGTATGGAATGTATTGTTTATGGCAGGACTTTTTATTAATGTAAACTACATTGTTGTTCCGATTTTCCTGATGTTAAATAATGCAGACGCAAAGCTCCGTCAGTGGTTTGGAGCACCGTTTTTCCTGAATAACCTGTTTGTTCTGGCGTTGGTGTATGCATCTACAGCGCTTCCGTTTACGATATATCTTCTGTCCGGATATTTTAAATCTCTGGCAAAGGATTACGAGGAAGCTGCATATGTAGATGGTGCTGGTTACTGGAGAACTATGGTACAGATTATTATGCCTATGGCAAAACCGAGTATTGTTACAGTAATTCTTTTTAATTTCCTGGCATTCTGGAATGAGTATATTATTTCTATGACTCTTCTTACAAAACCGGAAATCAAGACGCTGCCGGTAGGTCTTATGAACCTGATGGCTGCACAGAAATCAGCCGTACAGTACGGACAGATGTATGCAGGTCTTGTAATTGTTATGGTTCCAACCCTTATTCTGTATATCTGTGTGCAGAAGAAACTGACACAGGGTATGACACTTGGCGGTCTGAAAGGTTAAGTTTGTTTCTGAACGGGAGGTAAATAGAATGAACGAGAGAACAAAAAGTATATTAACCACTCTTATATCTGTTGTATTTTTTATTGTGTGTGTGGCGCTTGTAATAATGGGGCAGAAGAATGTTGGTGTTCAGGGGCTTATGGTGATGCTTCTTGGACTTGCCGGTCTTCTTTTCCTTCTTTATCGTTATAACAGAAAATTTAAGTGAGAGTTTAGAATATGAACACAGTTTATAAATGGGAAAAAAGCATTTCTCAGTGGGACGAAGCAGTCCCGCTGGGAAGTGGAAAATGCGGCTGCCTCTGCTGGGGAGCGCCGCAGGAAATGCGGTTCAGTCTTGACCGCACAGATATATGGGATAAAACCGTTTTATGGGAGCAGAGAGAGGATTTTACTTACGAAAATCTTGTAAAACTTGCCAAAGAAGGCAACGTAAAAAAGATTCGTGAAATTTTCGATGCTCCCTATTATTATCCAACGCCAACAAAGCTTCCGGCAGGAAAAATCTTCGTGCGTTTTCCGGAAGTAAAAGGGAATATGCGCTCCACTCTTTTTCTGAAGGAGGCAGTGGCGCAGATGGAGTTTGGTGACGGAGAATCGTCTTATCATGTAAAAGCCTGGATTCATGCAGTCAGCCATATTGGAATCATTGAAATCTATGCTCCGGAAAATACTTTTTTCATAGAGCTTCTTTCGCCGGAATTTGGAGAAAAAGGAACAGAAAAAGAGTATGTATACCGGGAAGAGGAAAGAAAAATTTCTCAGGGAACATTGAAAGAGCTGAAATATCTTCCGGTAAAGAGGGGAGAATCTAAAAATCTTCAGTGGTTTATACAGCCTGTAAATGAGAAGTTTTCCTATGGAATTGTAATGCTGGTGGAAAAGAAGGGCATAAAAACAAGAATTCTGTGGAAAATCATTTCATCCGAAGATGGAGAAAATTGGTTTTCGGATGGAAAGAATGCACTTTTGGCGGAAGCCCAAAAAGAAGAACGGGAATTTTTCAGGGAGCACACAATCTGGTGGGAGAATTATTTTGGAGAAAGTCGGATTTCACTGCCGGATAAATTTATGGAAAAGCAGTGGTATATGACAAATTATCTGTTTGCTTCTGCTTCAAGAGAAGGCTGTGCACCCATGCCCCTTCAGGGCGTTTGGACGGCAGACGACGGAACACTTCCTCCCTGGAAGGGAGATTATCATCATGATTTAAACACAGAGCTTTCCTATACCCATTATCTTAAGGCAAATCATCTGGAAGAGGGAAGCGCATTTCTTGATTTCCTCTGGGAATTGAGAGAAGAGGGGGAAAGCTTTGCCAGAGAATTTTATAATGCAAAAGGCTGCTGCCTTCCCGGTGTAATGACGATTGACGGCAAACCTTTGGGCGGCTGGCCGATGTATTCTCTTTCACCTGTAAATCAGGCATGGCTGGCTCATGGATTCGGAGAATATTATCGCTATACAGGTGACGAAAAATTCCTTAAGGAGAGGGCATATCCGTACATGAAGGAGACAGGGATTTTCCTCAGGGAGCTTTTGGAAGAGAGAGAAGACGGAATGCTTTTTCTTCCGGTATCCAGTTCTCCGGAAATTCATGATGATACAGAGAAATCATGGCTGACACCTATGAGCAACTATGATCTGGCTCTTTTATTAAATCTTTACGAATCATTGGAAAAATACAGTGTTCTTCTTGGAGATTCCATGAAGGATATATGGACGGATATAAGAAAAAAACTTCCAAACCTTGCTGTGAATGAAAAGAAAGTTCTTATGCTTTCTCCGGATGAAAGCCTTGAGGAATCACATCGTCATTTTTCCAATGCGATGGCGATTTCTCCCCTTGGTCTGATCTCTTATGAAGGAGAAGGAAAAGAAATTATAGATGCCGTAATTAAAGACTATGAGCGTCTGGGAACGGAGCAGTGGGTTGGTTATACATTTACCTGGATGGCGCACTTGTATGCGATTCAGGGGAATGGAGAAAAGGCGGCGGAATATCTTAATATTTTCTGGAAGTATTTTTGCGGTCCAAATGGATTTCACTTAAATGGAGACTTTCAGAGGAAGGGATATTCTGAGTTTACATACAGACCATTTACACTTGAGGGAAATATGTTTAGTGCGGATGCACTACAGGAAATGCTGTTCCAGATGAAAAACGGAAAAATCCGTCTGTTTCCTGCAATTCCGGAGGAGTGGAAAGAAAAAGGGGTATCCTTTCAGAATCTTCGCGGTGAAAATGGACTTATGTGCAGCGCAAAAATAGAAGATGGCATCCTTACCTGGAAAATCCAGTCAGAAAAATCCCAGAAGGTTTCTATAGAGGTTTTGGGAAATGTCGTGGAAGAGTTTCTGGAAGCAGGGAAAATGTTGACGGGATCGCAAAATATGATAAAATACCGTATATGCAAAAGGAAGGAATAATCGTGCAAAGACTAATTTTATTAAAATGCTAAGATTATTTTCAGAACATAGAGAATGACAGTATCGAAAAGAAAGGAAGGATACACATGAAAAAACCAGTATTAGTAGTTATGGCAGCAGGTATGGGAAGTCGTTACGGCGGTTTAAAGCAGATTGACCCTGTCGATAAAGAAGGGCATATTATTATGGATTTTTCCATTTATGATGCAGTGAGAGCCGGATTCAAAAAAGTAGTATTTATTATCAAAAAGGAAAACGAGGCAGATTTTAAAGCTGCCATTGGTGACAGAATAAGTAAAATCATTGAAGTTGCCTATGTTTTCCAGGATTTAAATAATCTTCCGGAGGGATACAGCATTCCGGAAGGAAGGGTAAAACCCTGGGGAACCGGTCATGCAATTTTAAGCTGTCTGGATGAAGTGGACGGACCGTTTGCTGTTATTAATGCAGACGACTATTATGGAAGTCATGCGTTCCAGATGGCATACGATTTTCTTTCTCAGAATGAGGAGGGAGATACATACAGTTATATGATGGTTGGCTATAAGCTGGAAAATACTCTTACAGACAACGGACATGTGGCAAGAGGTGTCTGCGTAACAGATGAGGATGGTCATCTCGTAAAAATTAATGAGCGTACTCATATTGAAAAGAGGGAAGACGGAGCAGCCTACACAGAAGACGATGGAAAAACATGGGTGGAAATTCCGGAAGGAAGTACAGTGTCCATGAATATGTGGGGATTTTCCGCAAGTATTCTGAAGGAATTAAAAGATAGATTTTCCAAATTCCTGGATGAGAATCTGGAAGGCAATCCATTAAAATGTGAATATTTTCTGCCATTTGTAGTAGATGAGCTTTTAATCGAGAAAAAAGCAACTGTAAAAGTATTAAAATCCATGGATAAATGGTACGGCGTTACTTATAAAGAAGACAAGCCGGTTGTAGTTGCTGCCATTCAGAAGCTGAAAGATGAGGGGCTGTATCCTCAGAAACTTTGGGAGGAAGCATAAGTGGAAAATAAAGAGATTATGGAAGTTATTGGAAAATTTGACTTTCCGGGAACTTTAAAAGAGTGTGTTCCATATGGAAGCGGACATATTAACGATACCTTCCGTCTTACTTACGATGTGGCCGGAGAGACAAAGAGATACATTCTCCAGCGTATGAATAAAAGTATTTTTACAAAGCCGGAAGAGCTGATGGAGAATGTAAGCAATGTAACTTCATGGCTTAAGAAAAAAATCCTGGAAAACGGGGGAGATGTGGAGAGAGAAACTTTGAATCTTGTCAATGATACAGATGGTTCTCCATATTATAAGGATTCAATGGGAGAATACTGGAGAGTGTATCTTTTCATTGAAAATGCAACATCTTACGACCAGGTGGAGACAGAGGAAGACTTTTATCAGAGTGCAGTAGCTTTCGGACATTTCCAGGGGCTGCTTGCAGATTATCCGGCAGAGACACTTCACGAGACAATTAAAGATTTCCACAATACAGTAGACCGATTTGCAAAATTTAAAAAGGCTGTTGCGGAAGATACCTGCGCAAGGGCAAAAGAAGTAGAGGAGGAGATTCGTTTTGTGATGGACAGAGAGAATCTTGCCCATACATTATGCGATCTTCAGGCAGAAGGAAAACTTCCGCTTCGTGTTACTCATAATGATACGAAACTTAACAACATTATGATAGATGATGAGACGGGAAAAGCAATCTGCGTAATCGACCTGGACACAGTTATGCCGGGACTTTCTGTGAATGATTTCGGTGATTCTATTCGTTTCGGCGCAAGTACAGGCGCAGAGGACGAACAGGATTTATCAAAAATTTCCTGTGACCTTCATCTTTATGAGGTGTATGTGAAGGGCTTTATCGAGGGATGTGGAGGCGCCCTTACGGACCTTGAGCTGGATATGCTTCCAATGGGGGCAATCCTCATGACGTTTGAATGCGGAATGCGTTTCCTTACAGATTATCTTGAGGGAGATCACTACTTTAAGATTCACAGAGAAGGTCATAATCTCGATCGCTGCAGAACCCAGTTCAAGCTGGTAAAAGATATGGAAGAAAAACTTCCGCAGATGAAAGCTATTGTGGAAAAATATAAATAGTGGTAAGATAAAAGCGTAGGAAATAAAATACAGACCAGGAGGAGAAAGTTATGGCAATTTTGGTGACAGGCGGTGCAGGCTATATTGGTTCTCATACAGTAGTGGAGCTGCAGAACGCAGGTTATGACGTAGTGGTTCTTGACAACTTAAGCAATTCCAGTGAAAAATCCCTGGAGAGAGTGGAAAAGCTTACAGGAAAACCGGTAAAATTCTACAAAGCCGACATTCTTGACCGCGATGCTTTAAATGAAATTTTCGACAAGGAAGACATTAATTCCTGTATTCATTTCGCCGGTTTAAAAGCAGTTGGAGAGTCTGTGGCAAAACCGTGGGAATATTATGAAAACAATATCGCAGGTACTTTAACTCTTGTAGATGTTATGAGAAAGCATAATGTGAAAAATATTATCTTCTCTTCTTCTGCAACTGTATACGGCGATCCGGCAATAATTCCGATTACGGAAGAGTGTCCGAAGGGGCAGTGTACAAATCCATACGGCTGGACAAAATCCATGCTGGAGCAGATTTTGACAGATATTCAGAAAGCGGATCCGGAGTGGAATGTGGTTCTCCTTCGTTACTTTAATCCAATTGGAGCGCATAAGAGCGGTACGATCGGTGAAAATCCAAACGGCATTCCGAACAATCTGATGCCATATGTAACACAGGTTGCAGTAGGCAAGCTGAAAGAACTGGGAGTATTCGGAAACGATTACGATACACCGGACGGAACAGGAGTAAGAGATTATATCCATGTAGTAGACCTTGCAAAAGGTCATGTAAAAGCTCTTAAGAAAATTGAGGACAACTCCGGATTAAGCGTTTACAACCTGGGAACAGGAAAAGGCTACAGTGTTCTTGATATTGTAAAGAATTTTGAGGCAGCTACAGGCGTGAAAGTTCCGTATGTGATCAAAGATCGTCGCCCGGGAGATATTGCTACCTGCTATTCTGACGCTTCCAAAGCAGAAAAAGAGCTTGGCTGGAAAGCTGAGAATGATATTCGTGAAATGTGTGAGGACTCCTGGAGATGGCAGTCCAATAATCCAAACGGATATGAGGATTAAATAAAGTATTGAAAATAACAGAAATATCCCGTTTTTGGTGCAGATAACTCCTGCATAAAAACGGGATATTTTTTGTGTGCGTTTATAGAATAAACTACATATATTTCTTTTCTTTTTCAAATTTCGGCTCACAGGTCAGCTCAATACCGAGTTTTCGGAAAGCCTGAATATCTACAGAAGACAGCATAACAGAAGTATGTGCCTGGCAGCCTTTTAAGCTGGCAATCTGTTCAAGGGAAAGACGAGCTTCGGGATTATTTGCTGCGCTTATGGAAAGGGCGATCAGCGTTTCATCGGAATGGAGACGCGGATTTTTGCTTCCCAGATATTTTGTTTTCAATTCCTGAATAGGGCGAAGGGCATCCGGGGAAATCACATGGTGTTTGTGGTCAATCCCTGCCAGTTCTTTTAATGCATTTAAAAGAAGAGCAGAGGATGCGCCGAGGAGTTCTGAGGTTTTTCCATATACGATTTTTCCGTCAGGAAGTTCCAGAGCAGCAGCAGGAGCGCCTGTTTTTTCTTCCATTTCCAGGGCAGCAGGAACTACTTTTCTGTCTTCGAGAGCAGCGTGAGCCTGTTTTAAGAGAAGCTCGATTTTGAATGCTTCCTCCTCTTTTCCGCTGCCGGAAGCAAGGGCGTTCATGCTCTTATAATAGCGGCGGATAATTTCCTGACGTGAGGCTTCCTTGCAGGCTTCATCGTCAATGATACAGTTTCCTGCCATATTTACTCCCATATCTGTAGGGGATTTGTACGGGCATTCTCCGATGATTTTTTCAAACATTGCCTGAAGAACAGGGAAGATTTCTACATCGCGATTATAATTTACCGTTGTTTCCCCATATGCCTCCAGATGGAAGGGATCAATCATATTGACATCGTTTAAGTCGGCTGTAGCTGCCTCGTAGGCAAGGTTCACCGGGTGTTTTAAAGGAATATTCCAGATAGGGAAGGTTTCAAATTTTGCGTATCCGGCAGAGATTCCTCTTTTATAATCGTGGTAAAGCTGGGAAAGACACGCAGCCATTTTACCGCTTCCCGGTCCCGGTGCTGTAATAACGACAAGAGGACGGGTGGTTTCGATATAATCATTTTTTCCGTAGCCATCGTCACTTACAATAAGAGCAGTGTTGCTTGGGTAACCGGGGATAATATAATGTGTGTAAACACGGATTCCCAGTTTTTCAAGATGTTTGCGGAAGGTGTCTGCTCCTTCCTGGCCGGAATACTGGGTAATACATACGCTTCCAACATACAGTCCCCGGGCTGTAAATTCATCAATGAGACGGAGTACATCAACATCGTAAGTAATGCCAAGGTCTCCGCGGACTTTGTTTTTATCAATGTCGTCTGCGCTGATTACAATGACAATTTCTGCCTGATCGGAAAGCTGCATCAGCATACGAAGCTTGCTGTCCGGTTCAAATCCGGGAAGAACTCTGGAGGCGTGGTAATCATCAAAAAGCTTCCCGCCGAATTCAAGATAGAGCTTGTTGCCAAACTGGCTGATACGTTCCCGAATGTGTTCTGACTGCATTTTCAGGTACTTTTCGTTGTCAAATCCAATTTTCATTTGTTTTTCCTTTCTTTTGATATATAAATATAGTATCACGTGTCATTTAAAAAATACTCTTTCTAGTATACTACAATTCCGGAAATTTGTGTGAATTTTTTTTGAAAATATTCGGAAATAAGGGGAAACTGTGATTTCCTTGTTGATTTATATACAATTTCTTCTTATAATAAGAAAGGACAACAATAGGAGGAATGAGATGGACAATAACAGAGATAATAACCGGGATCCAAATCGCCCGGAGCAGGGACCGGGAAAACAGGGGCCCAATAAAAATCACCAGTCTATACTGGCGTTTTTAATATGTCTGATAGTGACTCTTGTGTGCTTCAGCCTGTTTACAAATATGCTGAAGGACGGTTCAAGTGAAATCACATACGACAAATTTATTGAAATGGTCGAGAAGGATCAGATAAAAGAAGTCACCCTGGAGGTTGGCTCTGAAATCGTTACGATTGTTCCGAAAAATCAGAAAAATGCATTTCAGGAGCAGACATATTACACAAATCAGATGGAAGATGAGACGGCGCTTACAAAACGTCTGGAAGGAACGGATATTATTTTTAAATCAGAGCCGCCGGATGCGCTGGGAGGATTCCTTTCAACGATGCTGAGCGTGCTTCTTCCAACCATACTTCTTTTTGGAATGCTTACTTTCTTTATGCGCCGTATGAATAAAGGCGGCGGAATGATGGGCGGTGTGGGAAAGAGCCGCGCAAAGGCTTATATTCAGAAGGAAACAGGCATTACCTTTAAGGATGTGGCAGGACAGGACGAGGCAAAAGAGTCTCTTCAGGAGGTTGTAGACTTCCTTCATAATCCGGGAAAATACACAACCATCGGAGCAAAACTTCCCAAAGGAGCGCTTCTTGTAGGACCTCCGGGAACAGGAAAAACCCTTCTTGCCAAGGCTGTGGCCGGAGAGGCGCATGTGCCGTTTTTCTCTCTTTCCGGTTCCGAGTTTGTGGAAATGTTTGTAGGTGTGGGTGCGTCACGTGTCCGCGACCTTTTTGAGGAAGCAAAGAAGAACGCGCCGTGTATCGTTTTTATCGATGAGATCGATGCAATCGGAAAGAGCCGTGATTCCAGATACGGCGGAGGAAATGATGAGAGGGAACAGACATTAAATCAGCTTCTCGCAGAGATGGACGGATTTGACACTTCAAAAGGTCTTCTGATTCTTGCGGCAACAAACCGTCCGGAGGTGCTTGACCCCGCGCTTCTCCGTCCGGGACGCTTTGACAGACGGGTAATTGTGGATCGCCCTGACTTAAAAGGCCGTATTGATATTTTGAAGGTACATGCAAAAGACGTGCTTCTTGACGATACGGTGGATTTTGAGGCGATTGCCCTTGCCACATCAGGAGCAGTTGGTTCTGATCTTGCAAATATGATCAATGAGGCTGCCATTCTTGCCGTAAAGAATGGAAGAAAAGCCGTTTCCCAGAAAGATCTTCTGGAATCTGTGGAAGTAGTTCTTGTAGGTAAAGAAAAGAAAGATCGCATTTTAAGCACTCATGAGCGGAAAATTGTTTCTTATCATGAAGTTGGACATGCACTTGTGAGCGCTTTACAGAAAGATGCAGAGCCTGTACAGAAGATTACCATTGTACCGCGTACAATGGGAGCACTTGGTTATGTCATGCAGGTTCCTGAGGAAGAGAAATATCTTAACACACAGAAAGAGCTGGAAGCAATGCTTGTTGGCTATCTGGGAGGAAGAGCGGCAGAGGAGCTTGTGTTTGATACTGTGACAACAGGAGCAGCAAACGATATTGAGCAGGCAACAAAAGTGGCGCGCGCTATGATTACGCAGTACGGAATGTCCGAGCGATTTGGGCTTATGGGACTTGCTGCACAGGAAGATCAATATTTAAGCGGTCGTGCAGTGCTAAACTGTGGTGATGATACGGCAACAGAAGTTGACCATGAGGTAATGGAGCTTCTGCATCGTTCTTATGATGAAGCGAAACGCCTGATCGGAGGGCACAGAGAGGCTCTTGATAAAATTGCAGATTATCTTATCCGCAAGGAAACGATTACAGGCAAAGAATTTATGAAGATTTTCCGGGCAGTAGAAAAAGGAATGGAAATTCCTGAAAATCTTGATGAGCTGGATTTTTCAGAACCGGAGAAAAAAGAAGAACCGACTTTGGGAACAACAGAGCCGGAAGAGACACTCCCTGTGAACGAGCAGACGGAGGAATAAAATAAAAATCACAGAGAACCGGGAATTTTCCCGGTTTTCTTTCTCTTTTAACCTTTGTATGATACTACAACCATAACAGAACGGAGGCGATTTCCATATGTTTCAGATAGAGAAAGAATTAAAAAAGCTTCCGGCAAAGCCGGGAGTCTATATTATGCATGATGAAAAAGATGACATCATTTACATTGGCAAGGCGGTGAGCCTGAAAAACAGAGTACGCCAGTATTTTCAGAGCAGCCGAAATAAAGGAGCAAAAATTGAGCAGATGGTAACGCATATTGCCCGGTTTGAATATATTATTACAGACTCTGAGCTGGAGGCGCTTGTTCTGGAGTGTAATCTGATAAAAGAGCATAGACCGAAGTACAATACTATGTTGAAGGATGATAAGAGCTATCCTTTTATAAAAGTAACCGTAAATGAGGAGTTTCCAAGGGTGTTGTTTGCCAGGAGGATGAAGAAGGACAAGTGCAAATATTTTGGACCATATACAAGCGCAGGCGCTGTAAAAGATGTGATTGAGCTTGTGAGAAAGCTTTATATGGTGCGCTCCTGTAATCGTGTGCTTCCCAGAGACTGTAAAAAGGACAGACCGTGTCTTTATTACCATATGAACCAGTGTACAGCTCCCTGTCAGGGAAATGTGCCAAAGGAGGAGTACCGGAAAAACATTGACCAGGTTCTTAAATTTTTAAATGGAAATTTTCAGGATACGATTGCGGATTTAACAGAGAAAATGCAGAAAGCCTCAGAGGAAATGCGGTTTGAGGATGCGATGGGCTATCGGGACTTAATAAGGAGTATACAGAAAATAGGGGAACGTCAGAAAATTACTTCCTATGGGGAAGAAAATAAAGATATCATTGCGGCTTCTATGGATGACAGTGAGGATTTAAGAGAGCAGGATGCGGTCGTGCAGGTGTTTTTTATTCGCGGAGGAAAGCTGATTGGAAGAGAGCACTTTTTTCTGCGCGTTGCCAGAGGAGATACAAGGGCACAGGTTCTTTCCAGTTTTATGAAGCAGTTTTACGCAGGAACGCCTTTTATACCGGGAGAGATTGTACTCCAGAGAGAGATAGAGGACAAAGAACTTATTGAGGAATGGCTGACTGCCAGAAGGGGGCAGAATGTGCATATTCATGTTCCGAAAAAAGGAACGAAAGAGAAGTTGGTGGAGCTTGCGGAAGAAAATGCCAGAATGGTTCTGGAAAAGGACAGAGAGCGCATTAAGCGGGAAGAAGGAAGGACAATTGGGGCGGTAAAAGAAATCGAGAGCTGGCTGGGCCTTTCAGGTCTTTCACGTATGGAAGCTTTTGATATTTCCAATATCAGCGGATTTGAGTCTGTCGGTTCTATGGTTGTCTATGAAAAAGGAAAGCCGAAAAAAAGCGATTACAGAAAATTTAAGATTAAGTGGGTACAGGGCGCGAATGATTATGCAAGCATGGAGGAAGTGCTCACAAGAAGATTTACTCATGAAAGTACAGGAGAGTTCGACAGCTTTTCCAGGCTTCCGGATCTTATTTTGATGGATGGTGGAAGAGGACAGGTAAATATTGCACTGAAAGTTCTGGACAAGCTTGGGATTTCTCTTCCTGTATGCGGAATGGTAAAAGATGACCATCACAGGACAAGAGGTCTATACTATAATAATGTGGAAATACCGGTTGACACTTCGAGTGAAGGTTTTCGGCTTATTACAAGAATTCAGGATGAGGCACATCGTTTTGCAATCGAATACCATCGCTCCCTTCGAAGCAAAGGACAGGTGCATTCTGTTCTTGATGATATTCCGGGAATCGGGGAGATGAGAAGAAAGGCTTTGATGCGAAAATTTAAATCTCTGGAACAGATTCGTGATGCCTCGCTTGAGGAACTGACCCATACGGAGAGCATGAATGCAGCAAGTGCGGAAAAGGTCTATGAATTTTTTCATGGAAAAGAAGAAATGGAAAAGGGAAAGCGTTGAAGTGAACAGGGATTCATGATACAATATTGACATATCAGAAGAGAAATGAGGAGACGACATATGAAAGGTGTGCAGTTGACAAAGATGGCTCAGGAACTGGAGCTTACAAATTTAACACCAGAGCTTGATCTGTCTGAAATTCTTATTAAAACAGCGGAAATCAATCGTCCGGCGTTGCAGCTTACCGGATATCTGGAGCATTTTGCAAATGAGCGTGTACAGATTATCGGATATGTAGAATTTACGTACCTGATGCAGTTAAGTGATGCGGAACGGCTTTTCAAATATGAGCGGTTTATTTCCAGCAAAATTCCCTGTGTGATTTTCAGTACAATGACAAGACCGTCACAGGATATGATAGACCTGGCATTGAAATATAAGGTTCCGATTTTTGTTACGGACAGAACAACATCCAGCTTTATGGCTGAGATTATCCGCTGGCTGGGTGTTCAGCTTGCACCTTGTATTTCTATTCACGGCGTTCTTGTAGATGTATACGGGGAAGGTGTATTGATTACAGGAGAGAGCGGAATCGGAAAAAGTGAGGCTGCTCTGGAGCTGATTAAAAGAGGGCACCGCCTTGTAAGTGATGATGTAGTAGAACTTCGAAAAGTCAGCGATGTGACGCTGGTAGGTTCTGCACCGGATATTACAAGACATTTTATTGAGCTGCGCGGTATTGGCATCATTGATGTAAAAACATTATTTGGTGTGGAAAGTGTAAAAGATACCCAGTCCGTAGATCTTGTAATTAAACTGGAAGAGTGGGATAAGGATAAGGAATATGACCGTCTTGGACTTCAGGAGGAGTATACAGAGTATCTCGGAAACAAGATTGTCTGCCATTCTCTGCCTATCCGTCCGGGTCGTAACCTTGCCATTATTGTAGAGTCTGCTGCTGTCAACCACAGACAGAAGAAGATGGGATATAATGCGGCGGAAGAACTGTATAAGCGTGTACAGGCAAATATTGCGAAAAAACGCGGAAATTAATTAAGTGCGACAAGAAGAGACATAAGAAAGGGAAGAAATCATGGGTTTATATTGTTTTGGTATTGATGTAGGGGGAACAACTGTAAAATGCGGGCTTTTTAAGACGGATGGGACACTTGTGGAGAAATGGGAAATTCCTACAAGAACAGAAAATAACGGTTCTGAAATTGTACCTGATGTTGCGAAAACAATCGAAGAGAAGCTGGCAGAAAAAAATATTTCCAAAGAAGAGGTAGATGGAATTGGTATTGGAGTTCCCGGTCCTGTTAATGCAGAGGGAGATGTAATTGCAGCAGTTAATCTTTTCTGGGGATATAAAAAACTTTCAAAAGAACTGAATGAGCTGACAGGACTTACTGTAAAAGTGGGAAATGACGCTAATGTAGCAGCCCTTGGAGAAGCATGGAAAGGTGCAGCAGCTGGTGCGAAAAACGTGATTCTTGTCACACTTGGGACAGGTGTGGGCGGTGGAATTATCGTAGACGGAAAAATTGTTGCCGGTCATCACGGAGCAGGCGGAGAAATCGGTCACGCAAATGTAATGCACGATGAGACAGAAACCTGCAATTGTGGAAATAAAGGATGTCTGGAGCAGTATACTTCTGCGACAGGAATCGTACGCCTTGCAAAACAGGCACTGGCATCCTCAGAAGAGCCGAGTGTTTTACGAGAGGAAAAAGAACTGTCTGCAAAAGCTGTTTTGGACGGATACAAAAGCGGAGATGCTCTTTCGGTACGTGTAATGGATAAGGTAGGAGAAATTCTGGGAGGAGCTCTTGCTATGTTTACTGCAGTAGTAGATCCAGAGACAATTGTTATCGGCGGAGGCGTTTCCAAAGCAGGTCAGCCGCTTGTTGATTGTATTGCTTCTCATTACAAAAAATATGCCTTTTCTGCTTGCAGGGAAACTCCGATTGTCATTGCAAATCTTGGCAATGATGCGGGAATTTACGGAGCAGCCAAAATGGTACTTTAAAAGAAATGTACCTTTTTATATCATAAAAAATACAGCCACAATTTTGTGGCTGTATTTTTTTGATATTAGTTTAGTCGTAATAAATGATGTCGTCATCACCACCGGAGTTTTCACCGGAACCGTCATCTCCGCCTGAATTCTCACCGGAACCATCGCCGCCGCCCTGGTTTTCGCCGGAGCCATCGTCGCCACCCGGGTATTCGCCAGAGCCGTCGTCGCCGCCTGGATTTTCGCCGGAACCATCGCCGCCGCCCTGGTTTTCACCATTACCGTCGGGATTTTCCGGATTTGGCATCTCACCTTCCGGCGTTGGAGTTACCTCATATTCGATGAATTCCTCTTCCGGCGGTTCATAGAAGTGCTGATCGCAGTATTCGGTTGGAAGAGTTCCCACATCAAAGTATTCCGTGATAACAGGACAGCCTGCTCTTGGAAGAAGTCCTGTTTCTTCGCAGATACTTGTATTTTCCACACTTGCGGGCTGTTCAAATTCCTTGTATTCCAGTCCTTCGTGAATACGGCTCATAACCTTGCGCCATAAGTTTTTGTGGAAATTTCTTGCGTCTTCCGGAAGTTTTTCATTGTTGTCAAAACCGGACCATACGGCACAGGTGTAGTATGGTGTGTAGCCTACAAACCAGAGATCATTGTAATCGTCGGTTGTACCTGTTTTACCTGCAACCGGCATATTATCAAGCTGGCAGGCTCTACCAGTACCATTCTGAACGACATCTTCCATAGCGTTTGTAAGAAGCCATGCTGTGCTTTCTTTAATAACAGAGCGCTCTGCGGAAGTGTTATCAATGAGTACGTTTCCGTTGTGGTCGAGAATCTGTGTGTAATAAATCGGTTTAATATAATTTCCTTTGTTCGCAATAGAAGCGTAGGCTGCACAGAGCTCTACGTTTGTAACACCGCTTGTAATACCACCCAGAGCAGTAGAAAGATTGGCGTCTGTGTAGATATTACCGTTTTCGTCTGCCTCACCGTGGGCAAGTGTTGTAAATCCAAAGTTATCAAGATATTTCAGTCCGAGTTCTGGAGTCACATCTTCAAGACACTGAACTGCAACTGTGTTGATGGAGCTTCTGATTGCCTGACGGATTGTCATCCAGCTGTCGTTGTATGTTCGTGAGTAGTTATTTACCGGAGAGCCGTCAGGATAAAAGATTTCTTTGTCTTCGTATGTGGTTGCCAGTGACATTCCCATTTCGTTTAATGCAGGAGCATATGTGGAAACAATTTTGAAAGTAGAACCGGGCTGACGTGTTGTGTCGGTTGCACGGTTCAGGGTAAGGCTTGCTGTTTTCTCACCACGGCCTCCGATAATCGCTTTTACATATCCTGTATGCTGGTCGATGACGCTCATGGAAGACTGCGGCTGCGGTGCAAAATTCACACGCTCTGCAACAACCTTGCTTCCGTCAGCAAGAATACTTGCTTTATAGCGATCTACATAAGTCTGTCCTTCTTCCTGGGAAGCAAATAAAAGATCAAATTCCGGATCTTCATTCTGGAAAAACAGTTTCAGCATTTCTTTGCTGTAATTGACTTCATTTCCCTCAGGATTGGTTACAGTCAGTGCGTAATCAAGAGCGTACTGTGTGTTTGCCGGATAGTTTTCCGGGTTGGAATATTCTTCATCAAGAATCTTCTGAATATTCGGATCCTGTGTCGTCATGATTTTCAGACCGCCGCTGTACAGAAGATTTCGAGCCTGTGCTTTTGTATACCCCTTAATATTCATCAGATCATTAATAATCTGGTCTGTAAGTTCGTCTTCAAAGTAAGTATATACTTTGTTGCGGCTGCTGGAGGTTTCTGCCTGAGCCGCCTGAATACGGGAATACACATCGTCGTTTAAGGCTTCTTCATATTTTGCCTGATCAATATATCCCTGCTCCAGCATATGCTGAAGAACTTCTTTTCTTCGTTTGGCATTATCCTTTGGATTTTCGATAGGATTAAATTTGCTTGGGTTCTGTGTGATTCCTGCAAGAGTAGCGCACTCGGAAAGATTAAGATCCCATACGTCCTTATTAAAATACTGGCGGGCTGCTGCCTGTACGCCGTAAGCGCCTGCGCCCAGGTTAATGGTATTTAAGTAATTCTCAAGGATTACATTTTTGTCGCCTATTTTTTCTTCTACCTGAATGGCAAGGTACTGCTCCTGGAACTTTCGGGTGAATTTTTCAATCCAGGTAGATTCGCTTGTCCAGGTTGTAAAAACATTGTTTTTCAGGAGCTGCTGCGTAATAGTACTGGCTCCCTCTGAAATATTTCCAGATGTAATTGCTTTCACACCGGCACGAAGAATACCTCTGACGTCAATTCCGTTATGCTCGTAAAATCGTTCGTCCTCTATTGCGACAACTGCGTGCTGCAAATCTTCAGGAATCTGTTCGATGGATACCGGAAGACGGTTTGAGTCCGGAGCTGCCAGTTTTCGAAGCTGATTGCCGTGGTCATCATAAAGAAATGACGCGTAGCCCAACGGCATAATGTCTATGTCATCTACATCTGGCGCATTGTCAATGACTCCCTTAAAAGAGCCGATACCGAGACACGCCCCCATTATACATATGGCAATGAGAGAGATGAACAGCACCCGGATAAAAGAAACGTGCGCTCTTTTTCCCATCATTGAGGTGCGGGAAATCAGAGAATTTCGTTTCTTCGAGGTGGCTTTTTTTCCGTAATTCATGATATTCCTCCTTTATAATCCGTTTTATTATACCAAATTCGCATACGTAAATAAACCCTTAAATAAAAAGTTCATAAATATTTATAATTATTATCATAAACAAAAACAGAAAGAAAATGTAAGAAATACAGGGAAGGGTAGCAGTTTTGGAAAATTCGTGATAGACTGAAGAAAGAAATCAGGGAAAATCGGGAGGAAAAGAATGCTTTTACAATATAAGACCGTTTATCAGGGCGGAGAGGGAGAAATTACAGAAAAAAAATCAAGATTTATTGCAACGGTGCGTCCTGTAAAGACAGAAGAGGAAGCACTTGCATTTCTGGAAGAAATGAAGAAAAAATACTGGGATGCAAGACATAACTGCTATGTGTATTCTGTTGGAAAAAACAGAGAGTATACAAGATGCAGCGATGATGGAGAACCTTCCGGGACAGCAGGACGGCCCATGCTTGATGTGATTCTGGGAGAAGATATATACGATGTGGCAGTTGTGGTAACAAGATATTTCGGAGGCGTGCTTCTTGGAACTGGAGGGCTTGTGCGTGCGTATTCAAAAGCAGTGCAGGAGGGACTTAGAAACAGCACAGTCATAGAAAAGAAATACGGATATTCCCTTTCGGTTACAACGGATTATACAGGAATCGGAAAACTCCAGTATATTGCAGGTGAAAGAGGGCTTCCTATTCTGGATTCCGAATATACAGATAAGGTTGTTCTGCATCTTATGGTTCCATCTGAGGAGAGAGAAGCAGTGGAAAAGGAAATTACAGAAGGGTTGAATGGACGGGTAAAAATACAGAAAGAAAAAGAACTTTACTTCGCCTCCATAGAAGGAGAAGTAAAGCTCTTTGAAAGCTGAAATTACATTTTTTCCGGTTCTGGATAAGTAACGCCAAGTGTATCAACAGTCATGGATTTGATTTTCTGCTCGTCAAGAGGACGGTCGCTGTAATCGGTGTCCTCCTCTGCGATGCGGTTTACAACGTCCATGCCTTCTGTGATTTTGCCGAAGGCAGCGTAAGCTCCGTCAAGATGCGGAGAAGTTTTATGCATAATAAAGAACTGGCTTCCTGCAGAGTCTGGGTGCATAGCTCTCGCCATAGAGAGAACGCCTTCCGTATGTTTTAAATCATTTGCAAAGCCGTTCTGTGCAAATTCGCCTTTGATTGTATATCCGGGACCGCCCATGCCGTTTCCGTTAGGGCAGCCGCCCTGAATCATAAATCCGTTGATGACACGGTGGAAAATAAGACCGTCATAGAAGCCCTTGTTTACAAGGCTGATAAAGTTATTTACTGTATTCGGGGCGATTTCCGGATATAATTCTGCTTTCATGACATCGCCGTTTTCCATAGTAATAGTAAGAATTGGATTTGCCATAGTATAGATTCTCCTTTTTAAAAAGTATTGTATTTCCCTGTTCGCTCTATTATAATATGCAGAGAACAATTCTGCAAGAAAAAGGTGAAAACATGGTTATAGAGACAAGAAGCCCGGAGGAAACTTTCGCTCTGGGAAAAAAAATAGGAGAAATGGCGCGTCCGGGAGAGATTTATACACTCACAGGAGATCTGGGCGTGGGAAAAACAGTATTTACGCAGGGAGTGGCAGCAGGGCTTGGGATTACAGAGCCTGTCAGCAGCCCTACATTTACGATTATTCAGGAGTATGACAGCGGACGTCTTCCATTTTATCATTTTGATGTGTATCGTATTGGTGACATAGAGGAAATGGATGAAATCGGATATGACGATTACTTTTTCGGACAGGGGATCTGTCTCATTGAATGGGCAAATCTTATAGAAGAGATTCTTCCGGAAAACCGTAGGGAGATTGTAATAGAAAAAGACCTGGAAAAGGGATTTGATTATAGAAGAATTACGATTACAGGAGGAAAAGATGAAGATTTTAGGAATTGACAGTTCAGGGATTGTAGCTTCTGTTGCAGTGACAGAGGGAGAAACTCTCCTTGCAGAGTATACCGTAAATTATAAAAAAACACATTCGCAGACCCTTCTTCCCATGCTGGATGAGGTGGCAAAAATGACAGAGCTTGATCTTGACACCATTGATGCCATTGCAGTGGCGGCAGGCCCTGGCTCTTTTACGGGACTTCGTATTGGTTCTGCAACGGCAAAGGGACTTGGACTTGCCCTTAAAAAACCTCTGATTCCTGTTCCCACAGCAGATGCCCTTGCGTATAATCTTTACGATGTAAAAGGACTTATCTGCCCGATTATGGACGCAAGAAGAAATCAGGTATACACAGGAATTTATCGTTTTGAAAATCATAAGCTTACCATTGTGAAAGAACAGTTTGCCTCAGGAATACTTGAGCTTTTAGAAGAATTAAACAGTTTCGGGGAAGAAGTTACTTTCCTGGGGGATGGGGTTCCTGTATTTTGTGAGAAGATCAAAGAGCATTTGAAAGTACCGTATTCTTTTGCTCCGGCGCACGTGAACAGACAGAGAGCAGCCGCAGTGGCTGCCCTTGGAGAAGTTTATTATAAAGAGGGAAAAGCACAGAGCGCTATGGAGCACACACCGGATTATCTTCGTGTTTCTCAGGCGGAGAGGGAGAGAGAAGAGCGGCTCAAAAAGGAGAACGCGTTATGATTTTACGGGAGATGCTTGTGGAGGATCTTGACCAGGTAATGGAAATTGAGCAGGACTTATTTCATGTGCCGTGGACGAAGGAAGGATTTTTTACATTTCTTACAAAGGAAAATGCCATGTTTCTTGTTGTGGAGGAGCGTGGCAGAATTCTCGGGTACTGCGGTCTTCTCATGGTTCTTGACGAGGGAGACATTACAAATGTGGCAGTCAGAAGAGACAGACAGAGAGAGGGAATCGGCCATTTCCTTATGGCGAGTCTGATTCGTCTTGCCGGGGAGCAGGGTATAAACACCATTCATTTGGAGGTCCGTGCAGGAAATGAAACGGCTGTCCGCCTTTATGAGCGTATGGGATTTACAAGAGACGGAATCCGAAAAGGTTACTACGAAAGGCCTGTGGAGGATGCCATTCTTATGACCAGGCATGAGAAGCAGGGAAACAATGCCTGATCCTGCAAGATAGAAAAAGGCAAGACAACTGCACATACAGCCAAAAACTTTACCGGGCGCATGGAAGGACAAGGTGACTTCATGCGTCCCTTTTTTCAGGGGAAAACCTACAAATGTCTGATTGACGGTTTCCGGTTTTGTTTTTTTACCGTCTACATACGCATGGTATCCCCGTGACATAGGAAGAGAGGTGACAAAATATCCATCTTCTTCCATAGTAATTGTTCCGTGAAGCAGTTCTTTTCCTTCAGTGGGAAAAGGGATAAAGGACGTAATCGCTTGTTTCTGAAAGGAAGAAACAGGAAAACGCCAGGATTTCACATTTCCAATTTTATAATTTCCCTCTGAAAAAGAAAGAGAAAGTTCTTTGAGGGGCGTATTTTGTGAAATCATATAAGTAAACAGGGTGTTGCGGTTGGGATAAGGTGCAGTGCTCCCCGAAAGACGGTTTCTTACGCCGTTAATCGTAATATCTATATCCGTTCTTCCGCTGTATCTGACATCAAAAGAGAGAATTAGAACTTCATTTTCCAGAGGAACAGGGAGTTCTTTTTTTGTATTAAACGCTTTTGAAGAAGGACGGGCAAAAAAATCATCAGGAAGGGCATAGGAAACGGCATCGGAAGAAAAAGCGTCTGCATCTGTGCGGATGTTTCCGTCGTTGTCCGGTACGATGGTTCCTGATGTAAGAGCGGAAAGCGTGTGGGGGAAAGAAAGGTTTTCAAAGGTTTTTTGGGAAATCAGAGAGGTACTTCCATAGGCTAGAGGAAGTACGTTTTTATTTTCTGCGAGAAGAGTGCCATTTTTTTCCTTCAATACCGTGTATCCTGCAGGGAGCTTGTCTTTTGTTGTTTGAATATAGCGCACACCCATTAAATATTCCTGGAAGGGATTGGGATTTCCATTTATGGAAACCCGGTTTCTGACGCTGATGGGGGTGTTTAAGGTGTCGTAAACAAAGCGGTTATAACTGCTGTTTGATACGGAAGAATACATGGTGCTTTTTTTCTGATTTCCGGAATACACAAAGTTTGTATTGGAAAGAGGCGATTCCAGAATATCAAAGCGGCTGTTTGTGTGCCGGCAAAGAGACAAGATTTCCTCTTCTGTGAAGGCGGCGCAGGATTTTTCCGGGAAGCTTTCTTTTTCGGAACCTTTAAGGAAAAGCAGAACAGGGGCAGCAAGAATCAGGCAGCTCCAAAGGCCTATGCGTCTGTAAGAAAGACCTTTCCTGTGGAAAAAACTTCCGGAAGTGGCAAATACCAGAAGAAGAATGGCATCAAGAAAGGTAAAACCTGTGTTTTTGGAAGGGCAGAAAACAGCCTGAACAAAAACAGGAATCATACAGATCAGACAGAGAGGGAGATTGTGAGTCAGTCGGTTTTCCCATAAGTCCATCAGAACTTTCGCTGTGAGAAATAAAAGGATCGGAAAAAAAGGAATCAGGCTTTTGGGGCGGACATAAAGAGTTCCGTTTAAAATCCAGTAAAAAATATGGAAGAACAGAAAACAGAAAAGAATAACAGCCGGTTTTCGTGTTTCTTTTTTTCTTATGGAGAGAAAGAGGGCATAAAGACAAATTAAGGTGAGACCGCAGCCGTAGGGGCTGTACAAAAGGCTGTCAAGGGTTGGGTTGGCGGCCAGGATTTCCAGAAGGGAACTTCCTTTTACGTCCTTTTTATTTTCCAGAATAACAAGTCCGGTAGGCAGCAGGAAAAACATGGCGCATAAAACGGGAAGCGCTGCGGAAAAAAGATAGCGAAACCACAGAGAAAATTTCGATCCCTGTTTTTCAGTGAAAAACATATAGTATAGAGTACATGCTGTGAAACAGGCAGGAAAAAAATAAAAACTGTGAAGAATGATAAAGAAAAAAGACAGAGAAACTCCAAAATGTGGCAGAAAAAGAGGACGGTTTCTTTCTTTTCCAAGATTATCCAGGCAGAGAAAGGAAAGGAGTAAAAATGGCAGATAATTTACAAACATAAGCTGCCTGTGGGCCTGAAAAAGGCAGTTCGCGCTGACGTAGAGAATCCCTGCTGTAAAAGCGGCGGCATTTGAAATCTTCTTTTTTATGAGCCAGAAATAAAAAAGTCCTGCTCCAAGAAGAATTTCGAATATGGCATATCCTTGAACAAGAGTTTCTGTGGAAACCCAAGGAAGAAAATATCCGAGGAAGACGTCGGGGCGGAAAAAGCCGTAGTAAGCCAGAGTATAAAAATTTGTGCCGCCTCCAAGTTCTGTAAAGTCGGGGAACCATTTTCCTGAGACGAAAAACTGCTTTCTCATAGCATCTGCAATATTTACGTGCTGACAATACCAGTCTGTTTCTGAGCCGAAAAGATGCCCCTTTGGTACAATGAGCCATGTGAGAAGCAGGGCGGCAGATAAAATAAGTATAAGATGCAAAAAATTGATTTTTGTAAATTTCTTTTTAATATTCATACGTATGTTCTCCTTGTGTTTTTATCTTATAAAAAGGATAGCCGGAAAATCTTAAAATAATCCCTGTTAAATCTTAAGAATTCTGAAGAACAGAGAAAGAATTGTGGGAAATGTGGTAAAATAAGGCGCAGAGAAAAGGAGAGTGGGAAATGAGCAGGGTTTTAATTGTAGATGATAATGGAGAAATACGGGAAGTCATTACGATTCTTCTGGAAGGGGAAGGATTTGAGACGGAAGAGGCTGCTTCCGGGGAGGAGGCATTAAGAAAAGTAAAAGAAGGCGTGTTTGATCTGATTCTTCTGGATGTGATGATGCCCGGGCTGAACGGATACCAGACGTGTGTGGAAATCAGGAAAACAACAAATGCGCCGATTTTATTTTTAAGCGCAAGAAGTCAGGTGGAGGATAAGACGATGGGATTTTTAAGCGGAGGGGACGATTATCTTCCGAAACCTTTTTCTTATCAGGAGCTGCTTGGACGGGTAAAGGCGCTTCTTCGAAGATACCAGGTGTATCAGGGAAAGGGGGAAGAAATTGGTGATGCAGTATTGCGTGCAGGGAAGGTGGAGCTGAATGAAAAGACAGGCATTGTAAAATGCGGAGGAGAGGAAATTTCTCTTACGGATACGGAATTTGCGATTCTGTGTCTTCTTTTAAAGAACAGACGCCAGATTTTTTCTGCAGAGAGGCTGTATGAAGCCGTGTGGCAGGAGCCTTACTATTACGGAGCGTCCAATATCGTGATGGTGCATATAAGAAATCTCAGGGGAAAAATTGAGGAAGATGCACACAATCCGCAGATTATCCGGACCGTATGGGGCAGGGGGTATCGATGTGACTGAGAGGAGTAAAGAAAAAAGGATAACAGGTTCTGTGGTTGTGAGAATGCTTGAGATTCTCATACTTTCGGCTGCTGTATCCATCGGCTGTCTTTGCTTTTTTTATCTGAATCGTTTTCGGGTTCAGGAATTTTTAATGTATCACACAGAGATTTTAAGCAATGAAAGAGACGAGTTTATTCAATGGATGAACAGTCAGTCGAGAAATTATAAAATGTATCCCACGGGAAAAGAGGTGGATGAGGCAGACAGAGAAATGCTGGATCAGGAATATCTTCCTTTTTTATTTGCGCATCGTGACCCGTATGCCAGTTTCTGGATCTATAATGACGAGACGGGAAGATATGTGACCGGATACGTAGCAGATGTACTGGCAGATAAGCCCTGGCTGCTTGGCAGCAGTTTTTTGGAAGATCAGGCGGAGCGGGTTGAGACGAGGCTTCTTTTTCAGGACGGAACTGCCACGCTTATTGTGGAGAGTTACCGTGTCCTTCGAATATTTTCCTGGTACATGGGAGGAGCTGTTTTATTCAGTCTTCTTCTTTTTCTTCTTCCTGTCATTATATATATATACAGAAGGATGAAGTATCTGAAAAAGATACGGCAGCAGGCATTGGAAATGGCGGGAGGAAATTTGGAGTGTCCCATTAAGGTAGCGGGAAATGATGAAATATCTTCTCTTGCTCAGGAACTGGATTATCTCCGATGTGCCTTAAAAGAGCAGATAGAAGAAGAGAGGAAAAGCTATCAGGCAAACAGAGAGCTGATACGGGCTGTATCCCACGATCTTCGGACACCGCTTACTACACTTTATGGTTATCTTGAAATTTTAAACAAGGGGCTTGGAAAACCGGAGCAGCGTGGAATGTATCTGAAACGGTGTCTTGACAAGACAGAGGAAATTCGAAATATGTCAGATAGAATGTTTGAGTATACGCTTGTATTCGAAGGTACGGAAGAGGTAGAAAAGCAGGAGCTTTTTTTGGCTGTTTTGTGGAAAGAATTTGAAAATGGTGCAAAAGAGCTTGAAGACGAAGGGTTTATTGTGGAAATCAAGGAAAGAACAAGATGGAAGCCGGAAGAAATTATATTTCAGGGAAATCCTTTTCTTTTAAAACGTCTGTGGGATAATTTGTTTTCTAATATAAGGCGTTATGCTGATAAGACAGAGCCTGTATCTATAGAAGTGATGGCGAATCATGGGAAAACGGGAATAATCATAAAAAACAGAATAATGAAAAATCGGGAAGCGGCAGGAAGCGGTGTCGGCTTGAAAAGTGCCAGGTGCATTGCGCAGATTCATCAGTGGAGCCTTACATGGGAAGAGGAAGACGGTGTTTTTTCTGTTGTTCTCTTGTTTTAGAGGAATAAGTGTGATAAACTTTGCCACAGGACAAGGAGGAAAATTATGTTAGATGTTTGTCTTGTTGGAACCGGAGGAATGATGCCGCTGCCCAGAAGATGGCTGACAGCGCTTATGACCCGGTATAATGGAAGCAGTCTTTTGATTGACTGCGGAGAGGGAACACAGGTTGCAATAAAAGAAAAAGGATGGAGCTTTAAACCAATTGATGTGATTTGTTTTACACATTATCACGGTGACCATATCAGCGGTCTTCCGGGGCTTCTTCTGACAATGGGAAATGCAGATCGTACAGAACCTCTTACGCTTGTGGGACCAAAAGGACTGGAGAGGGTAGTAAATGCGCTGCGTATCATCGCACCGGAACTGCCTTTCGAAATAAAGTTTATTGAAATCAGCGGACCGGAACAGGTTTTGGAATTAAACGGATACCGGATTACGGCTTTTCGCGTCAACCATAATGTATTGTGCTATGGATATACCCTTGAGATTCTCCGTCAGGGAAAATTTTCACCGGAGCGGGCAAAGGAACAGGGAATTCCTCTCAAATACTGGAACCCCCTGCAAAAAGGACAGGTAATAGAGGAAGACGGAATTACTTACACACCGGAAATGGTTTTGGGACCGGACAGAAAAGGAATCAAACTTACGTATACAACGGATACGCGCCCTACAGAATCTATTTTGCGAAATGCAAAGGAATCCGATCTTTTTATCTGTGAAGGTATGTACGGGGAAGAGGATAAAATCGAGAAGGCAAAAGGCTACAAGCATATGACCTTTAAGGAAGCTGCCGTTCTTGCAAGAGAGGCAGAGGTTGGAGAAATGTGGCTCACTCATTACAGTCCTTCTCTTGTGCGGCCGGAGGAATATATGGACAGGGTACGGGCCATTTTCCCAAACGCGTATCCGGGTAAAGATGGAAAAAGTGTAGAACTGAATTTTGAAGAGGAATAAGAATATGAAAGATACATTAATTCTTGCCATTGAAAGCTCCTGTGATGAAACAGCAGCTTCTGTTGTGAAGAACGGCAGAACCATTTTATCAAATGTAATTTCTTCTCAGATAGAGCTTCACAAATTATATGGAGGAGTAGTTCCGGAAATTGCATCCCGGAAGCACATAGAAAAAATTAATCAGGTCATAGAAGAGGCGCTGAAAGAGGCGGATGTAACTTTAGATGATCTGGATGCGATTGGCGTTACTTATGGTCCGGGGCTTGTAGGCGCTCTTCTTGTGGGTGTGGCAGAGGCGAAGGCAATTGCGTATGCAAAAAAACTTCCTCTTGTAGGCGTACATCATATAGAAGGTCATGTTTCAGCAAACTATATTGAACATCCGGATCTGGAACCGCCGTTTCTCTGCCTCATTGTATCAGGCGGTCACACGCACCTTGTGATTGTAAAAGAATATGGAGAATTTGAAATTCTGGGCAGAACAAGAGATGATGCAGCGGGTGAGGCCTTTGATAAGGTGGCAAGAGCCATAGGACTTGGCTATCCTGGCGGACCTAAAATTGACAAGCTTTCCAAAGAGGGAAATCCTCATGCGATTGAGTTTCCGAGAGCAAAAATCGAGGGAAGTCCTTATGACTTCAGCTTCAGCGGCGTAAAATCAGCAGTTTTAAATTATCTGAATAATGCATGTATGAAAGGGGAAGAAGTGAACAGGGCAGACATTGCAGCTTCTTTTCAGAATGCAGTGGTAGAAGTTCTTGTAGAACATACTATGCAGGCGGCCAAGGACTATCATATGGATAAGATTGCCATAGCCGGTGGTGTTGCCTCAAATGGAACGCTTCGCGCGGCAATGGAAAAGGCGTGTGAGGAAAACGGGTATAAGTTTTACAGACCGTCCCCCATTTTCTGTACAGACAATGCAGCGATGATCGGAGTAGCTGCTTACTATGAGTACAAAAAAGGTGTGCGGCATGGCTGGGACTTAAATGCAGTTCCCAATTTAAAACTGGGGGAGCGGTAATAGAAAATGGAGAAAAGCACGACAGCGTATACAGCGATTGTACTGGCAGCAGGCAAAGGTACAAGGATGAACAGCAAAATACAGAAACAGTTTCTGGAAGTAGAGGGGAAGCCTGTTATTTATTATTCTCTTAAATGTTTCCAGGAGAGCCTTCTTATCCGTGACATAATTCTTGTGACGGGAGAGGAATCTCTTTCATATTGTAAAGAGGAAATTGTAAAAAGATTTGGTTTTTCAAAAGTGAAAAAGGTAACAGCGGGAGGAAAAGAGCGTTATGATTCTGTATACGCAGGACTCTGTGCCTGTGACAATACAGATTATGTTCTGATTCATGATGGAGCCCGCCCTTTTGTTACAGAAGAGATGCTGGAACGGACATGCCTTTCTGTAAAAGAAACCGGTGCCTGTGTAGTTGGTATGCCTGCAAAAGATACAATTAAGATAAGCGACAGGAATAAGATGGTGGAATCTACGCCAGCCAGAGAGAAGGTATGGTTGGTGCAGACTCCACAGGCTTTTCGATATTCGTTGATAAAAGAGTCCTACGAAAGCATCCGGTGTAAGGACATGAGTGGAATTACAGATGACGCTATGATCGTGGAGCAGGAGAGGGGTGTAAAAGTGGCTCTTGTACATGGAAGCTATGAAAATCTTAAGATTACAACACCGGAAGATCTGATCATAGCAGAAGCTTTTTTGCGCTGTGGAATTGTAAAAAACAAATAAAAGAAAAAAATTGAAAAAAATGCAAAATTTGTCTTGACATGGAGAGAGATTGATGATAGACTATCACTTGCGCTGATACAGAAAGCGAAAGAAAAAAGGCGAAGAGCCGTGCTTTGGAGAGGTATCGAAGTGGTCATAACGAGGCGGTCTTGAAAACCGTTTGTCCGCAAGGGCGCGTGGGTTCGAATCCCACCCTCTCCGCTTGTTGAGTAAAAAGATTTAAAAATAAATCAAAAAAGTACTTGACAAAAGAAAAGAAATAAGATACAATACCGATTGTTGTCTCGGCAAAACGAGATAAGACATTAGGGCAATTTGGAGAAGTACCCAAGCTGGCCGAAGGGGCTCCCCTGGAAAGGGAGTAGGTC
>Snoopy_p2__coassemble_253_pt1 | contig 73176 bp, 62 predicted proteins | sample Snoopy_p2__metabat2_high_PE_016 | metagenome-assembled genome bin Snoopy_p2 | reverse complement strand
TATAATTGATTCTTTCAATAATTCCATATTTTCTTTTTACCTGTGCTATGTATAGATTTGTTACATTCATTCCATAATTTTTCAATACATAGTCCTTTATCTCTGCATAAGTCGCTTTACTTTCTGCCCTTGATAAATCCATTTCATCAAGATTGATTTCAACCTCAATATGCGGTGTTGACTTTAGCTTGGACAATAAAACGCACGTCTCCACGTGCACAGTCCCACCGAACTGATCCACAGGACAAACCTTCTTAAGCTCATATCCTCTTTCGCAAAGATATTTCAAATCCCTTGCAAGTGTAGCGGAATCACAGCTCACATACACAATCCGCTTCGGCTGCATTTCTATCATTGTAGCAAGCAGGGATTCCTCGCACCCCTTTCTGGGCGGATCCACTACAATCACATCCGCATAAATACCATTCTTTTTGTATTCTGCCGGAAGAACTTCCTCTGCTTTTCCCACGAAAAACTCTACATTTTCAATGCCGTTTAATCGTGCATTATCGTTTGCATTTTCAATGGCTGCCGGAATAATTTCCACACCGCGGACAAACTTTGCCTTCTGGGCAAGAAAAAGAGAAATTGTTCCGATGCCGCAGTAAAGATCCCATACTGTTTCCTCGCCGTGAAGGTCTGCGTACTCCAAAGCTTTGCTGTAAAGCTTTCCTGTCTGAAGCGGGTTGACCTGGAAAAAGGAAAGGGGAGAAATCTGGTAGGAAATATCTCCTATCTTATCTGTAATGTAGGGCTTGCCCCAGAGAAGTCTGATTTCCTCTCCAAGAATTACGTTGCTCCGCTTTTTATTCACATTGATAGTAATACTTGTCATTCCCGGGATTTCAAGAAGATGCTCGATCAGTGTCTCTTTTTGCGGAATGGAGCTTCCATTTAAAACAAGACACACCATCACCTCTCCTGTAAAAAAGCCGTATCGGATTAAAATATGACGCACAAGTCCCTTCCCGGTCTCTTCGTTGTATGGTTCAATTCCGTATGCTTCCATATGTGCGATTACCCGGTCAAGAACTTCCTTATTCTGCGAAACTCCCAGGACGCAATCTCGGTTTTCTATGATGGTGTGGGTCCGTCCTGCATAAAACCCTGTAATAATACGTCCTTCTTTATTTTTCCCGACAGGAAACTGCGCTTTGTTGCGGTAATGATACGGTTCATCCATTCCGATGATTGGCTCCATAGGAAGCTCTGTAAAGCCTCCGATTCGCTCCAGGTGCCCGCGCACCTTTTTTTCTTTAAAAGCAAGCTGCTGCTCATAAGAAAGTGCCTGAAGCTGACAGCCGCCGCACTGACGGGCAAACGCACACTTTGGCTCCACTCTGTATGGAGACGGTTTTAAAATTTCCATCAGCCTTCCATATCCGTAATTTTTTTTCGCTTTCATAATTTTTGCGGTTACCCTGTCTCCGATGACTGCATCTTTGACAAAAACGGTGAAGCCATCAGCTTTTCCGATACCTTCACCGTCTACTCCGCAATCTTCAATGTCTAATGTAACAATATCGTTTTTGCGGTATTCCATCTGGATTATAAATCTCCTGTTCTTCTTATATTTGATTCAAAAAGGCGGTTATAACCAAGCCACTCCTTTTTCCCTTTGTCTGCTGCAAAAATTTCTGTAAGTGTTTCCATACGGGCATCTGTATTGTCCGCAAGGTTCAGAGCCACAGCTTCCGCAAGCGCCGGTTTTTTCGGGGAACCGTATTCCAGCTCTCCGTGATGTGCAAGAATGCAGTGAATCAACTGATTTTCCAGGTCAACCGGAAAATCAGGGATTTCTCTTGCCATATCATGAATCATCTGAGAACCGATTACAATATGACCGAGAAGTTGTCCTTCATCTGTATAATCATTAATCGGAAATGGAGAAAGCTCTCTTGTTTTTCCAATATCATGAAGAAGCGCTGCACTGATCAGCAAATCTCTTTTTAATAATGGATAAGCCCCTGCCATGTAGTCACACAGTCTTGAAACACTTAATGTATGCTCCATAAGACCTCCGATAAATCCGTGATGGACGGTTTTTGCTGCGGAATGTCCTTTAAACACCTGTAAAAACTCTTCATCTTCTACAAAAAGTTTTTTAAGAAGTGCGGACAAATAGGGATTTTTCACACTATGTATCATAGTAAGAAGCTGCGCGTACATATCATCTGTACTGTTTTCACTGACAGGAAGATAATCCGCCGGATTGTACTCCCCCTCGCCTGCCTTGCGCGCTCTTTTGATGCTTACCTGCATTGCTCCCGCAAAACTGGTTACATCTCCCATAATATCTACATAGTCAAGAGTGTCAAATTCATCAATGCCAAGAGAATTGGGATCCCATATCTTTGCGTCAATTGTTCCCGTCTTATCCTGCAGGATCACATTTTCATATGGCTTTCCGTTTTTTGTCACAGCGGAACTTTTCTGCTTGCAGAGATAAATCCCACTGATTCTGTCACCTTCGTGTAATTCATTTATAAAACGCATAATTTTCTGCCTTTCTAAACTGGTATATTTACTGTCTGCCTCAAAAAAGGCAAATGTAAAGCTTTGCTATATAATATAACATATTTTCCTTTTCATTGCCACAGAAATCATGTACAATAGAAATATTGGAATTTCCCACGATTCTATAACAGCATTACAAAGAAACAGGAGATATTATGAATCAAAAAGCATACAAAGCATTAGAGTACAACAAAATTATCGAGCAGCTTACAGAGAAAGCATCTTCCCCTATGGGAAAAGAGCTTTGCCGCAGGCTTTCTCCATTCACAGATATAGAAGAAATCAGAAGACTTCAGACACAGACAAAAGATGCTCTTACTCGTCTCTTCCAAAAAGGAAGCGTTTCCTTTGGAAGTGTAAAGGATGTTCGCGGCTCTTTAAAGCGTCTGGAAATCGGCAGCACTCTTGGAATCCCGGAGCTGCTTTCTATATGCAGCCTTCTTGAAAATACAAACCGGGTGAAAGCTTATTCCAGAAATGACAGAAGTGATGCCCTTCCGGATTCTCTTGACGGAATGTTTCAGAACCTTGAGCCTCTCACTCCCCTATCAACGGAAATCCGAAGATGTATCCTCTCAGAAGATGAAATAAGCGACGACGCCAGCAGTACGCTCCGCCAGATTCGCCGCAGCATGAAAACCGTAAACGATAAAATTCACACACAGCTCTCCTCTCTTGTAAACGGAGGCGCACGAAATTATCTTCAAGATGCTGTCATTACCATGCGAAACGGACGCTACTGCATTCCTGTAAAGGCAGAGTATAAAGGACAGGTTCCGGGAATGATCCACGACCAGTCCTCCACAGGCTCCACCCTTTTTATCGAGCCTATGGCAGTTGTAAAATTAAATAATGATATCAGGGAACTGGAACTTCAGGAGCAGAAAGAAATCGAGGTCATTCTTGCGAATTTAAGCGAGCAGACTGCTCTTTCCAGAGAAGAAATCCTCACAGACCTGGAAATTCTCGTACAGCTTGATTTTATTTTCGCAAGAGCTGCACTGGCTATGGATATGAATGCCACCGAACCTATTTTTAACGAAGAAGGCCGCATTCACCTCCGAAAAGCCCGCCATCCACTTATTGACAAGAAAAAAGCTGTTCCCATTGATGTTCGCCTTGGAGAAGATTTCGACCTTCTTGTTGTAACAGGACCAAATACAGGCGGAAAAACGGTGTCCTTAAAAACAGTGGGACTGCTCACCATGATGGGGCAATCCGGACTTCATATCCCCGCATATGATCGCTCTGAGCTTTCTGTTTTCCATGAAGTTTACGCAGATATTGGAGATGAACAAAGCATTGAACAGTCATTGAGTACTTTTTCTTCTCATATGACAAACGTAGTGTCCTTCCTCAAAAAAGCAGACAATCGCTCTCTTGTTCTCTTCGATGAACTTGGCGCAGGAACTGACCCTACAGAAGGCGCTGCCCTTGCCATTTCCATTCTCTCCCACCTTCATGAGAGAGGCATTCGCACAATGGCAACCACGCATTACAGTGAACTGAAGGTCTACGCGCTTTCCACTCCAGGTGTGGAAAATGCCTGCTGTGAATTTGATGTTGAAACACTTCGCCCCACCTACCGCCTGTTAATCGGTGTTCCGGGGAAAAGTAACGCCTTTGCTATCTCCTCAAAACTAGGACTTCCCGACTACATCATTGAGAAGGCCAAGGAGCAGATAAGCGAGCAGGATGAATCCTTTGAGGATATGCTTTCTTCTCTTGAGCAGAACCGTATTACTCTGGAAAAAGAGCGCGAAGAAGCAGCCCGGTACAAACAGGAAATCGAAACCTTAAAATCCCTGCTGGAATCCAAGCAGGAGAAACTGGATGAGCGGAAAGACCGCATTATCCGTCAGGCAAACGAGGAAGCTCATACCATTTTAAGAGAAGCCAAAGAGTATGCCGACCAGACAATGAAAGCCTTCCATAAATTCCAGAAAGACCACGTAGACACAGCCGCAATGGAACGGGAACGCCAGGCTATCCGCGAACGTATGTCAAAAGCGGAAAAAGGCATGTCTCAGAAAAAAGAAGTAAAAAAACCAAAAAAAGAACTATCTGCAAAAGACCTTTCTCTTGGAGATTCCGTAAAGGTTCTCAGTATGAATCTTACAGGAACTGTAAGCAGCCGTCCCGACTCAAAGGGATATCTTTTCGTGCAGACAGGAATTATCCGTTCCAAAGTACATATTTCTGACCTTGAGCTAGTTGACGAACCGGTTATCAAAACCGCCTCCATGCAGCGCACAGGAGCAGGAAAAATCCGCATGTCAAAGTCTGCCAGCATTTCCACGGAAATCAATCTTCTCGGAAAGACTGTTGACGAAGCAATCGCAGAACTTGACAAATATCTTGACGACGCCTACATCGCACATATGAAGAGTGTGCGCATTGTTCATGGAAAAGGAACCGGCGCTCTCCGAAAAGGTGTCCACAATTATCTGAAACGTCAGAAACATGTGGAATCCTTCCGGCTGGGAGAATTTGGTGAGGGAGATGCCGGAGTAACCATCGTGGAATTCAAAAAATAAGGAGGCATCTTTTTCAATGGTCACCAAACAGAAAATTCTCATCGTTGACGATGACAACAATATTGCAGAACTAATCGCCCTGTATCTTACAAAAGAATGCTTTGAAACTCGGATTGTAAATGACGGAGAGCAGGCCTTAAAAGAGGCGGAAATCTTCCGTCCGAATCTGATTCTCCTGGATCTGATGCTCCCCGGCATGGACGGATACCAGGTATGCCGGGAGATTCGCCATACCTCAGACGTGCCTATCATAATGCTTTCCGCAAAAGCAGAAACTTTTGACAAGGTTCTCGGACTTGAGCTCGGTGCAGACGATTACATTATCAAGCCCTTTGACACAAAAGAACTTGTAGCAAGAGTACGGGCTGTACTTCGACGTTTTCAGGTAAAGCCGTCTCCTGAGCCTTCTAACGAAAAATGTGTCAGCTACCCGGATCTTACCATCAATCTCACAAACTATGCTGTCACCTACATGGGCCGTCAAATTGATATGCCTCCTAAAGAGCTGGAGCTTTTATATTTCCTTGCTTCCTCTCCAAACCAGGTATTTACAAGAGAGCAGCTCCTTGACCATATCTGGGGTTATGAATACATTGGAGATACGAGAACAGTAGATGTACATATTAAACGTCTCCGCGAAAAAATAAAGGATCACCCTAACTGGGCAATTGCCACAGTATGGGGTATCGGCTATAAATTTGAGGTAAAATCCTGATGACACGCTCTGTTTTTACAAAAGTTTTTATGAACTATATTGCCCTGGGCTTTGCATGTTTCTTCCTTATTGTTTCCGGAGGTTCTTATCTCATAGAACTCCGTCTGGAAGAACGTACTGTACAGGAGCTTCAAAAAGAAGTGTCCCATATTGCGGAACATGAAGCTTTTGACTCAGTTGTATCTGCTGAAAATATGAGAGAACTGGAACGCCCCTTAAGCGAAATTGCAGATTTTCAAAGTGCCCGCATATGGATTGCCTCTTCTGACGGAAAAATTCTTTTTGATACGAAAAACCGGAAACAACTTCCAAATCCGTCCGAGGTTTTAGATACTGCTTCCCGTCTCTCAAAGGAAGGCTCATACGAAATCGGAACCTTCCACAATTTTTTTTCCGTAAAGTATCTTACGGTTGTTGCTTCGATTATCCGCGATACCGGAATAAAGGGATATGTGTTCCTTCATTATCCTATGCAGCTTATTTATAATGACAGGAGCACCTTCCAGGAGGTTCTTGTTTTTATGTTCCTTCTTCTGTATGGTGCGGCCATGTTTCTTATTCTTTTGTACCGCTCCCGTATACATAAACCGCTTCAGCAGATTGTAAATGGAGCTTCTGAATTTGGAAGTGGAAATCTTTCGTATAAGATTCCCATAAAAACAGATGATGAAATGGGATACCTGGCAAATTCTCTGAATTATATGGCAGATAAATTAAATCGGAACGGAGAATATCAGAGACGCTTTATTTCTAATGTCTCTCATGATTTCCGCTCTCCTCTTACTTCTATTAAGGGATATGTGCAGGCAATGCTGGACGGAACCATTCCTTCTGAGCTCCAGGAGAAATATTTAAAAATTATTGCCTATGAATCCGAACGGCTTGAAAAGCTCACGCGAAGCCTTCTCGCCTTAAATGACCTGGATATAAAAAAACGGCTGATGCACATGCACCGCTTTGACATTAACGAAACGCTTCGCACAACGGCCGCAACCTTTGAGGGAAGCTGTGGGCAACGTAATATTCAGCTTGTTCTTTATCTTACAGGAAAAGAGCTTTTTGTATTGGCAGATATGGAACAGATTCAGCAGGTTATTTATAACCTGCTCGATAATGCCTTAAAATTCAGCAATAACAACTCTTCTATTATATTAGAAACCACAGAAAAAAACGGAAAGGTCTTTGTCTCTGTCAAAGACCACGGTGTTGGAATTCCCAAAGAAAAGCTTTCCAAAATCTGGGAGCGCTTTTATAAGCTGGATGCTTCCAGAGGAAAAGACCGTCTTGGAACTGGTCTTGGTCTCTCCATTGTAAAAGAAATTATAAATGCCCACGGGCAGAACATTAATGTTATCAGCACCGTGGGCGTTGGAACAGAATTTATATTTACACTGGAAAAAGCAAAATAATTTAATTTTCAAATGGTCCCCGCAGCATACGGTCCTCTTTTACCAGATAAATTCCTCTTGGCGTTATACGAATTTCCGGAATCACAGGAAGAGCCATAAAGGACAAGGTAATAAACGGATCGAAACCTGTGGGGATTCCCATTTCATGAGCTTTTGGAATCATATCTCCAAGAGATTCATTTACCTTCTCATAACCAGCATCACTCATAAGCCCCATAACAGGAAGGGGCAGTGTTCTGTAAACCTCTCCATTTTCAACCAGAGTGTATCCTCCCTGAGTCCGCACCAATTCCTGTACTGCAAGAAGCATATCTCTGTCATTATCACCCACAACAATGATATTGTGGGAATCGTGAGAAACGCTGGAAGCAATTGCTCCTCCAGAAAGATGGAAGCCTTTTATAATTCCCAATCCGATTTTTCCTGTATTTTTATGGCGTTCCAGTACTGCAATCTTTTGATATTCTGAATCCGGAGCAAAAATCTTCTCCCCGTTCTCTTCCTTCCACGGAACTTCTTCATAAGAATCCTTCGTTGTGATCTGTCCTTCCTCCATGATAATCACATGTGCCTTTTCTCCAGTGTGAGAAAGGTGAAAATCTTCTTCCTGTACCTTTGCAAGATGTACCGTATTTTTCAGGACAGGCGAGCATGGCTTAATCTCCGGCTTTTCATCCGGTACAATTCTTTTTCCCTTATAATAAACATCCACTACGTTTAAGTCTTCTTCATTATCCAAAACAACAAAATCTGCCTGATATCCCGGAGCAATAGCTCCTATATTTTTCAGTCCGTAACATCTTGCTGCCTGAATAGTTGCCATTTTAAGCGCAGAAGAAAGAGATAATCCAAGGCGCACCGCTCTTTTTACATTATAATTAATATGTCCGTCTTTTCTGATTTCTTCTATATGCTTATCATCTGTACAGAAACAAAAACTTTCTGTATCTGTATGATGCTCCACAATTCCTTTTACAATGGCATCAAGGTTTCTTGCGGCGCTTCCCTCGCGAATCAATACCTGCATTCCGTTTCTGCATTCTTCCATTGCGTATTCATATGTTACACATTCATGGTCCGTGGAAATTCCTGCAAGAGCATACGCGGACAAATCTCCTTTTGAAAGAAACGGAGCATGTCCGTCCCGCACACGATTCTGGAAAAGACTCAGCTTTTCATGCATCGACACACTTCCCTCCACTACGGAAACAGCATCCATCACTTCTCCCAGTCCCAGAATCCTGGAATTCTCAAGGTAACCTTTCATTTTCCCTGCGGTCAGCGTACAGCCATTATCATCTACATGTGTTGCCGGAACACAGGATGGCATCATAACAAATACATTTGCCGGAACTTCTTCCGTCTGATCCAGAATATAATCAATTCCATCTGTACCGGAAACATTTGCAGATTCATGCGGATCTACAATAAAAGTCGTTGTTCCGCACTGAGCAGCCTGACGAATCAGTTCGCCCGGTGTTACAAGAGTTGACTCCAGATGGAGATGACTGTCCACAAAACCAGGGACAAGAAGTTTTCCGTTCATCTCAATTTCTTTCTTCCCCTGATATGTTCCGATTCCCAGCACAATACCGTCTGCTACAGCAACATCCCCATCTATAAATTCACCTGTATGCGCCAGAAACACACGGGCATTTTTAAAAACAAGCTCTGCTTTTTCTATTCCTCTTGCCATTTTGGAATGGATACGATATTTCTCAAGTTCCATAAAGCTCCTCCTTCTATTTTTCTGATTTTTTAATCAAGTATTTTTTATTTTATATCATATTATCATTCTATATCCCAATTTACAAGTACAAAATAAGGACATTTCAAAGAATGTCCTCACTTTATCTCTTATTCTTCGTAATAACTGTAGCGGTTTTTTCCCTTTTCTTTACTTTTATATAAAGCCAGGTCTGCTTTTTTTATTGCTTCTCTGTAGCTGAAATTTTCATGTTTTACAAACACAATCCCAGCGCTGCAAGCAAGAGAAATCCCCTGGATTTTTTCCATCTCTTCAAATAGCCTCTTCATTTTTTCGTCCAGAGCCTTCTTTTCCGATGCCCTCTGTACAAAAACAAGAAACTCATCACCTCCGAGACGCCCCAGGAATTCTCCATTTGAAAAGGTATTTTTCAAACTCTCTGCCAGAAGCTTCAAAACTTCGTCTCCTTTTAAATGTCCATACCTGTCATTTATCTGCTTAAAATTATCAAGATCAAGAATTACAAGCGCCCCTTTTCCCTCTGCTCCTGTCTCCAAAATAAAACGTTCCACCTCGTGCATAAAAATATTCCTGTTATACAGCAGCGTGAGCGGATCTCTCTTGGCAGCGCATTCCTGCTCGAGCTCTCTCTTTTTCTGCGCATCAATATCCTTCAAATATAAAAGCGCATATAAATTTTCCGTGTAACGGTCATGAAATACATGAATCACCAATTTCATCCAGCATAACTGCCCTTTTACATATCTGCGAAAACACAGCTTTCGGGTGTGAACTCCTTCTCTGTACATCGCCTTCATGTAAGAGAGACTGAGACACTCTCTGTATGCAGCTTCATCCTCGGAAAATGTAACTTCATGAACCCTCTCATCAATCATTTCCTCTATCTGCTTCCTGTTTTTTGCACGAATCTTTTTATAATCTTTCCATAATCCTCCGGCTTCCACTATATTTCTGCCTTCCACATCAATTTCTGCATAGGCGGCCGTCTCTGAAATCAGAGCTTCATAAAAATATTTTTTCTGCATATACTTCAATTCTATCGTCCGTTCCTGCTCTGCAGGCTCGATTAAAACGGCCACTGTATTTGCATCTTTTCCCTTATTTCCCAAACGTCCTGTCTTCATCTTAAACCAGTCATACTTTTCTTTCTTTGTACGGAGCAATATTTCCACGCCTGATAAATCCGCTGAGGCCTCCCTGTTTTCAAACATACTCTGAAATATTTCTGCAAAATGGGGATGTACAATCTTTCTGTCAATCCAGCATTTCGGAAACCCCTTTTCTCTGATTTCATCTCCTGCCAGCATTTTTCGCTTTGTATGAAAATAAATGGTATGCTTTTTCTCATTATATTCAAATCGTTCATTCTGCAGTCCTCCCGGAAGAAAATCAGGACATACCACACCACTTACATTTCTGTGGTATCCTTCCAGACAAATCATGCCATTTTTATCTTTTATCCTGACAGAAGTACATCTTGCAGTGATTTCGCCCCTCTCCGGGTGATTCCATGTATATTCCACCTGCACGATTTTTCCTGTTTTAACTGCATTCTGCATACCAAGGTCTACGTAATTATAATATCCCTCGCTGATTCTTCCATGCCAGTATTCATAACATTCATTCGGCGGAAGCATTTCTCTCAGCCCCATGATTCTCCTCATAACCTGGTCTACATACATTTCACAATAACCTGTTTCCGGATCAATCCGTATTTCCCACAGTCCCAAATTCGTATTTTCCAGAACCTCGCAATGATCACACTGAAACGCAGCCGTTTTTTCTCTCTTTCTTTCTCTTTCCCGGATTCTTAAATCTTCTTCCCGCTCCACACGACTTTGATATATTTTCGATTTCTTTTCCATGTAAAGCTGTTCCATTACTTCTCTTTTACACGGTTTTCCAAAAAGAAATCCCTGCAGTATATCCGGTCTCAATTCCCGAAGTGTAAAAAGTTCGTTTTCCGTTTCCACGCCTTCACAGCACACTGCAATCTGGGCACTGTGAGCAATTTTAATAATATTGCTTAAAATGCGATAATCATATGTATTTTCCTGCAGATCTTTTATAAAACAGCGGTCTACCTTGATTTCATCAATGTCAATGCTGTTTAAATAACCCAGACTGGAATATCCTGTTCCAAAATCATCTATTGCGATTCGGATTCCATATCTTTTCCACTCATAAAATATTTTATTAAAATAATCATAATCCTGAAGCTGAATACTTTCCGTCACTTCCAGAGTAAGAGCCTCACCCGGAAGTCCAGCTTCTTTTAAAATAGTCAGGACTGTACCTGTAATTTCTGTTTCCTGAAGCTGTATATAAGAAATATTCACGCTGATACCAAAATCAGGAATTTTTTCCCGCCATTTTACACACTGCTCTGCCGCTGTTTTTAAAACCCACTTTCCAGCTTCACATATCAATCCGCTTTGTTCCAGAAGCGGAATAAACTGTCCAGGTCCTATTTCCCCCCATCTGGGAGAGCGGTATCGAAGAAGCGCTTCTGCTCCGCACAGACGAAAATCCTCTCCGTTGATCAAAGGCTGATAGCACAGGTAAAAATCTGTGCAGTCTTTTTGAACCGCTTCCTTTATTTCATCAATAAACTGGATTTTATCCAGATTTTTCTGATAATCTTCCGAGGAGAAAAACACAAGTTTATTTTTCCCCTCTCTTTTTGCTCTGTCGAGTGCATCCTCTGCATAGAGATAAATCGTTCCGCCGTCCATATCTGCCTTTTTCCCGTAAAATGCTGCACCTGCTGAAACTGTGCACTTTCCGCTCAGACACTTTCTGACCGTTTCATAAAATTCCACAAGCCTTTTTTCCTCACATTCCGGAAAAACTACTGCAAAACAATCCCCGGAAAGGCGATATAGTTTCCACCCGGATTCTGCCTGTTCTTCCAGAACATTTCCAGCAATTTTCAAAATATAATTGCCAAAGGTTCTGCCGTTTTTTATATTCATACGCTTCAGATTGTCAAGTCCCAGAATCATCAGATACCCGTCGCTTTCCTTCAGATATTTTCCCATATCCTCTGTAAACTTATCGCAATTCCAAAGTCCTGTCAGTTTATCCACCTTACGCCGCATAGCCAGTTCAGAAATGCTTCCTATCAAAATCTGCGCAATTCCCTCCCTGTTTTTCTGTACCGTTCCTCTGCATCGGATCCACACCTTATTTCCTTCTCTGTCCACAAGCCGGTATTCCAGATTATGATTTTCACTTATACCTTCCTCGATTTCCTGAAGACTTTTTCGAAGCAGTCCCAAATCCTTATCATACACAATATTTTCCCATACATGCAGCGGAAAACCTTCTATTCCCTTGTTCGACAGTCCGTATTTCCTGCATATTTTACCTGTAAAATATGCCCGCTTATTTATCATATCGTAAATATACAGATAATCTTCTGTTGTCTCGTCAAGAACCTGCATTGTCTGTATATATATTTTCACGGTTTCTCTAATGCTCATATTTTTCTCTTTCTCAGTGATTTTCTTCAAACTGCTTCAGATATTCTCCCACAGAGCGAGTCATTTCCTTTGAAAAATCAGAATTATATTTCCTCTCACAAAAGGCGCGGAGCCACTCTTCAAAGGACGGTCTGCCGCAGCGAGGAGTCAGCATTTCCTGCAGCTCTTCTCCGCCCATACTTTTATATGTATTTTCATGTACAATATAATTCATTTTACAGCGCTCCGGCTTTTTACGGTTCTTCTGCTGTTCTGTAGGATACCCGAACACCAGCATAGCAGCAGGAAACACATACTCCGGAAGATTTAAAAGTCTCCTCTGCTCCTCGCAGTTTTCCATAATATCCCCTATATAACAGGAACCTACCCCAAAACTTTCTGCAGCCACAACTGCATTTTGTGCTGCAATTACTGTATCTGTTACCGCCAGCATCAAATCTCCCAATCCCGGCTTCCTCGGATTGCAGTTAGCTTCCAGATACGCGTCATACCACTTTTTGCAATCTGCACAAAATACAAGAACCAGAGGAGCTTTTGCAATAAAAGGCTGATGGTCACATGTTTCTGACAGCGCTTCTTTCAGATTTTGGTCAGTAATGTCAAGAATCGTATAAAGCTGCTGGCATCCTGCACTTGGAGCCTGTACTGCTGCTTCTAAAATCATATCCTTAATTTCCTTCGGAATTTGTTTTTCCTCATAGACACGCGTAGATTTTCTGTTATATAAGCTTTTTATAATTTCATTCATTTTTCACTTCTCCTCCATCTTATAAATCTAAGAAAAAATGGAAGCAGTTTCCTACTTCCAGTCAAAATTTCGAAGGTGTCCCTCCAGATTCATATGATCAAAATGATTCTGACGCAGCGCCTCATAAAGCACAATCGCCACCGAATTGCTTAAATTAAGAGAACGTATGTCTCCTATCATTGGAATCCGCACACAGGTTTCCTGATTGTTTACGAGAATATCCTCCGGGATTCCGGCGCTCTCTTTTCCAAACATAATATAGCAGTCCTCTTCATAAGAAACTTCTGTATATACATTCGGAGCCTTTGTTGTTGCATAATAAATCTTCGCTCCCGGATTTCTCGCCAGAAAATCCTCATAATCTACATATGTAGTTACATCTAAATCCTTCCAGTAGTCCATCCCTGCCCGCTTAATCGCTTTTTCACTCAAACTAAAGCCAAGGGGCTCTATAAGATGAAGTCTTGTACCTGTGGCTACACAGGTTCTTCCAATATTTCCTGTATTTGCCGGAATTTCCGGCTCATGCAGCACAATATTTAATCTTGCCATGTGGTTACTACTCCTTTTAATTCGTCCTTCGACGGGCGCTCCAGATAACGGAAATTTTCTCCGCTGTACAATTTTCTTGCAATTCCCTTTTCTGTCTGCCCGATAACAGCTGCCATAAAGCCCAGTTTCTCCAGCTTAAAGACAAGCTCCTCCCCTGATGGAGTGCCTATTAAAATTGATCCTTTTCCATATAAACGATAAGGATTTACAGAAAAAATTTCGGAAATCTCTATTGTCTCCTGTCGTATGGGAATTTTTCGTAAATCCACAGAAAGTCCCACCTCAGAAGCCTCCGTCATTTTCCAGAGTGCCGCTAAAAAACCGCCTTCTCCTATTTCATACAAGCAGTGGGCTCCCAGCTCCATTCCCATATTCCAGGGCGAGAGCCCCTCTTTTTCTGTATCTGCCCGATAAGTTTCATAAAGATTTTGACTATCTTTCAAAAAACCTTTTGAAAAATATTTTGCAAGTTCCACTTCTTTTTCTTTCGCAATCACAGAAGTGCCCTTCAGGCCTGCAGGTCCCACTGCCACAATTTCATCGCCGGGAAAAAGTCTTCCTGTTATTTCTGCCTGAAGAGCTTCCATTGCCGCTTTTCCGAGTCTCATAGCTTTCCGCCTTACAGAATCAGAGAAAGTACAGTTGGAACAACCATCACAACTACAAGAATAATTGCGATCACCGCTGTAAGCATTTTTCTTTTCTTCGGATCAAACATACCCATATTCTTTCACCTCTTCATTTATTGTCTTTGTTTCTGCATTATTTGTTAATGGATTTCTCGTTTCATAATCAAACAGCACAATATCTCCATTCTGGAACACCTCAATATGCGCCGTCTTTGGAATTTTTTTCTCCCTTCTGTACTCCCATACCATCTTTTCATACGGCTTCTGGGACGGGGCAAAAGAAGGACGGCTCTTTAAATTTTCCCGGAGATATAAATCAAGAAGCATCGCATCCACAGCTTTTTCCCGTGAAATCTCCTGACGCTGTTCCAAAAATTCCAGAAGAATTTCGTATCTCCTCATTCTGGAATGAGAAATGCTGTGATACCCTTTTTCTTCATAAAATTTTCCAAGCTCCTCATACAGAGAAAAAGCATCTTCAAAAAAGCTTTCCATATAATTCAGTATATTTTGGAACTGTCCACTATTATAATACACTTCCACCATACTTTCCACTGTTTTCAGTTTTAAAATCTCACCATAAGAAAGCCATTTTGTTGAAAGAACCTCATAAGGCTCTTTCTCTTTATGGATAATCCCGTACTCCTCTGCCATCTCCTTCATAAGAGAGCCCTTTAGTACTTTCAGAAAACCAAGCTGAAGCTGCTCCGGTTTCAGGGCATACACCTGATTGAAAGAATTTCGAAAACTCTCGTAATTCTCATAAGGCAGCCCTGCAATCAGGTCAAGATGCTGATGGATATTTTCAAAGCAATGTATCCTGTCCACAATTTCAGAAAGCTTTTTGAAATCCATCGTCCTTCTGATTGCTTTTATCGTCTCCGGATTTGTAGACTGCACTCCGATTTCCAACTGAATCAGTCCGGGACGCATTTTTTCCATAAGAGACAGTTCCTCTTCTTTTAAAAGATCCGCTGAAATCTCAAAATGAAAATTTGTAATGCCGTTATCATGCTCCAGAATATATTTCCAGATTTCCATTGCATGGCTGTGCTTACAGTTAAAAGTTCTGTCCACAAATTTTACCTGGGGTACTTTTCTGTCAATAAAAAACTGAAGCTCTTTTTTTACAAGGTCGAGCTTCCGAAAACGAAGCTTCTTATCCACAGAAGAGAGACAGTAGCTGCAGGAAAAAGGACATCCTCTGCTGCTTTCATAATACACGATTTTATTTCGAAAATCCTCCATATCTTCGTAAGCAAACGGTACATTACTTAAATCCATAATCTCCCGCCAGCCATTATGTCGGATTTTTTCCCCGCAACCAAAAGCAATTCCTGAAATTTCTTCCAAACTTCCCTTTTTATCTACATAAAATCTGCACAGCTCCCGAAAGGTTTCCTCCCCTTCCCCTACCATGACTCCGAAAAATCCCGGATTCTTTTTCAAAAAATCTTCCGCATCAAAGGAAACTTCCGGTCCCCCTGCCCAGAATATAGAATCCGGCAGAATTTTTTTCAAATCTTCTGCTATCTCTTTCACGAAAGAAATATTCCAGATATAGCAGGAAAAGCATATAACATCCGGCTTTTCCAGATAAATATCACGAAGAATTTCGTCTTTTTGCTGGTTTATGGTATATTCTTTCAGAATAATATTTTTTCTATAATCCTCTGCGTACGCCCGAAGATTGTACACTGCAAGATTTGAATGAATGTATTTCGCATTACACGCTGCAAGTAAAATTTTCATAAAGGAACTCCTGTTTTCTGTTGTGTTGCTTTGATTATATGCTTTCCCGGTAAAAAGGTCAATGCTGTTTCTTCCCTATCTCTTCTACAAAATTTTCATCATCCAGTCTGCATCTCTATATCTTCCGTCAGAATATTTTACACTATTGGGAAACGTTCCATATTTCTTAAATCCCATCTTCTCATACAAAGCAATAGCATTCACATTATCTGATATAACCTCCAGTTCTGCCTGCTCATATCCCATTTCTTTTGCTGCCTGGAGGGCTGTCTCCATCATCATTTTTCCAATTCCTGCACCGCAGTATTCCTGATACAGGGCAATTGCAATTTCACATCTGTGAGCATATCTGCGAAAATTCCCAATGCCCATAACAGAACAATTCCCTACCTGCTTTCCATCTATTTCTCCAATCAAAAGAAGTTCTCCCGGTTCTTCCATTTTGTTTCTGATAAATGCCTCTTCCTGCTCTAAAGTAAGATTAATTTCATCTGGCTCGCGAATAAGAAATGGTGTCTCACCTGATGTTATTTTTAAATACCGAAGCAGCGTTTCTCCATCTGAAACATCTGCGCTTCGCAGGGTAACTATACGGTTTTGTTTATCTATTTTTTGTATTGGTTTCAGTATCATAAGCACTATCCCATCCTCGAACACTTCATTATAAAATATTTCTTAATCGCAAACAATGTATCATTGCAGCTTATAAGCCGAATGAAAAATAACTTCTTTCCCTTTACTTTTTGCAAACGCAATTTCCTTGGAAACTTGCTTTCCAATATACCCTTGAATATCCACAACGTAAATTGCATCAGAGATTTCTATTTTTCTATAATGCGCATTTTCAAGAGCGACCTGTTCCATAGGTGTAATATCCAAATTATCTACATTATACACACATTGCAGAACATTCATATCATACTTTGTTTCTAAAAGAAACGCTATCCTTTGCATTTCTGTTTCAAATTTCATACTTCCACATATTGTAACTATCTTCATCCTGCACCTCACTCAATTTATGTTTCATTGTTTATAAATCATCTTTTCCTGCCAAAAAAACACAATCCTTCTTTAAAATTGTTTATAAATCGCCTTTTCACGCTTAAAAAACACAATCTTTCTTTAAAATTGTTTATAAATCACCTTTTCACGCCTAAAAAACACAATTCTTCTTCCAAATTGTTTATAAATCGCCTTTTCACGCTTAAAAAACACAATTCTTCTTCCAAATTGTTTATAAATCGCCTTTTCACGCTTAAAAAACACAATTCTTCTTCCAAATTGTTTATAAATCGCCTTTTTCCGCCTAAAAAACACAATTCAAGTAAAACTTTATTTTCATCAGATGCAGCTATATAACTCTGACCCTGCATTACTTTTTCCCAATTATACCACACCTGCATCTTGTCTTACAGTCACTTTTTCCCCGAATCAACTGTCCGCCTTCTCTTCCAAATGAATTTTCAGTGACAGAACATACCACAAATGTTATACTGTTAGAAACGAAAAGTCTTTATTTTCCGGAAATATCATTCCCATTATGGTAGGTGCTGTAATGAAACTTTCTGACGTATCCCACGAACCTGACTGGATATTCTGGGTTATATTTTTTATTCTTGCAGCCATGTCCATAACCTTACTTTCCGGTCACGGAAGCTGGATGATTGCAGGATATAATACAGCATCGAAAGAAGAAAAAGCAAAATACAATGAAAAAAAGCTGTGCCGGGTAATGGGAATCGGAATGACGATAATTACACTTCTAATCCTGATTGCAGAATTGTTTGAAAAAGTGTTGTCCTCCAATTTCACTGTTGTTATGATTATAATTATCATTATCGATGTTACGGCTATAGAGATTGCCTCAAATACCATTTGTAGAAATTAATGCAGAAAGGAACTCAGATATGCTGATCAGAAATTATCAACCATCCGACTGTGAGGAAATGGCGGAACTGTTTTATAATACGGTTCATACGATAAATGCAAAAGATTATACAAAAGAACAATTAAATGTCTGGGCAACCGGTCAGGTGGATTTAAAAAAATGGAATCTGTCTTTTCTGGAGCATTACAGCGTTATTGCTGTTGAAGGCAAGTGCATCATAGGTTTTGGCGACATAGATAAAACCGGTTATCTTGACCGCCTGTATGTCCACTCTGATTACCAGAAACAGGGTGTTGCCACAGCCATCTGCGATGCACTGGAGCAGACTGCACATGGAAATATTACCACACACGCTTCCATTACTGCGCGCCCTTTTTTCGAAAAAAGGGGATACAAAGTTGTAAAAGAACAGCAGGTAAAACGTCAGGAAATTCTTCTTACAAATTTTATTATGGAAAAAGAAATGACGCCGGGTGAATTTAAAAAACTCTGGAAAAAAGAAGAAGAAACTGCACATATTCACGGTTGGGATTTTTCCCATATTCATAACCGATACAGAGAAGAAGATGATTTGCCGTGGGATTACGAAAAAATCATCCGTCAATATCTGAGTAAAAATATGAAAGTTTTAGATTACGATACAGGCGGCGGAGAATTTCTTCTAACTCTCAATCATCCTTTTGACAAAACAGCGGCAACAGAAGGTTATCCTCCCAATATAGAATTATGTAAAAAAACACTGCTGCCATTGGGCATTGATTTTAAATCCTGCAATACCCCTTCCACTATTCCATTTGAATCGGAAAGCTTTGACATAATTATAAACAGACATGGTGACTTTCACGCAAAAGAATTATACCGCCTTCTGAAAAAGAACGGACTGTTTATTACGGAACAGGTTGGAGGAGAGAACGACAGAGATTTAGTAGAAATGGTGCTTCCCAATACAGAAAAGCCATTTCCACATTTGAATTTAGCAGAGCAGCGCAAAATATTTGAAGACGCAGGATTTCATATTATTCAGGCAGAAGAAGCCTACCGTCCCATTATTTTTTATGATGTGGGCGCTTTCGTCTGGTTTGCTCATATTATTGAATGGGAGTTTCCCGGATTTTCTGTGGAAAAGTGCTTTGATGCCCTTCTCAAAATGCTGAAAATCGTTACAGATGGCGGCTGCATAAAAGGGACTATTCACCGTTATCTGCTTGTGGCAAAAAAGCAGACGCAGTAAATCTTATTTTAAAGCCAAAAGGAGGATTCTCTTATGATCGCCTTCCTGAAAATTTCAAAAAAACTGTACTGGCTGGGATTAATTGGACTTATCGGGACTTTTTTTCACATTCCGGGATTGAAATTATTTTATCTGTTTTTTCTCCTTGTGATTGTAAATTTCATTCTGTCCTGTATCCTTATCCTCAAAACCGACAGGAAAGCTGATGATGAAAATGTAAAAAACTTAAAATTTTTATTTCAAAACCTTGGAATGATCCTTGGCATTCCATATATTTATCTCCGCAACCGGTTTCGTCTGCCAAATATCAGCAACTACAAGCCTCAGGTTCTGTATTCCCTTCCTTTTGAAGGCGCCTGGACAGTGGCAAACGGCGTAACTGTAAAAGAAACATCACACTCATGGAACATTTGTCCGCAACGATATGCCTATGATTTTTTCATAGAGGAAAATGGACAGTCTTTTCAGGGAAGCGGTAAAGATGTTACTGATTATCTCTGTTATGGCAAACCCATTTTATCTCCTGCCGATGGAGTCGTTGTTGAACTGAAAAATCAATTTGAGGACACGCCTATCTCAGAAAATCAGGAAGTATTGTGCAGTTCCTCCGATGTGCGTGGTAACTATATTGTAATTCAGCATTCCTCACATGAATACAGTACAATCGCCCACATCAAAAAAGACAGTTTTTGCGTGAAACCCGGCGATAAGATTTCCCGCAGTCAGTTGATAGCACGCTGTGGAAACAGCGGAAATACAAGCGAGCCTCATATTCATTTTCAAATACAACAGGGAAAAAGCTTTCTTTTTTCAGCAGGTCTTCCCATCTGGTTTATAAATTTGAAAAACCACACAGCCCCTGATAAAACCATTCATATCAGCAGAGGACAGCTTGTAGAAAAAACAAAAAGCTCTGTTTAAGAAGGGAGTAACTTTATGGATAAAAACAAATTTCTCGATTATTTTCAAAATTTTTCTTTCTGGAAACATATGTCTGATGCAGAAAAAGAGCTGCTTCTCTCTAATATCCGCACACTTCATTATAACGAGGGAACTGCCATTCAATCCGGAGAACGTCAATGTCTCGGTACTCTCTTCCTCTTAAAGGGAATTATGCGAGTATATCTTCTCTCCTCTCAGGGAAAAGAAGCCACTCTTTATCGACTCCGGGAAGGAGATATTTGCACACTCTCTGCCTCCTGTATGCTTTCTGCCATTACCTTTGATGTACAGATTGACGCGGAAACAGACTGTGATCTTCTCCTTCTTCCTGCCCCTGTTTTTTCACAACTGATGAACAGCAATATTTATCTGGAAAGCTTTATTTATAAATTAACAGCAGAACATTTTTCTGATGTAATTTCCGGTATTGAGCGCACCTTTTTCCTTTCTCTTCCTCAAAGAATTGCTGCCTTTCTTCTGGATGAATCTGCTGAGACAGGTTCTGATACACTTTCAATTACAAAAGAAAGTCTGGCGCGCTCCATAGGAAGTGCAAGAGAAGCTGTCAGCCGCGCTTTAAAACAAATGTCTTCTGACGGTTTTATAGAAGTATCACGAGGCAATATTTCCATCAAAAATAAAAGCCGCCTGTACCAGATGATCAATCATTCCTGATTGCATCCGGCCAGACGGCTTTCTGGCTTCTTAGAGAAGCTCTTTTAATTTTTCCTTTGGAGTCAGTCCTACCACACGGGCTGCCTCTTCTCCATTTTTAAAGACAATCAGAGTCGGAATGCTCATAACCTGGTATTTTTGTGCCAGCTCCATCTCCTGGTCTACGTCAAGTTTTCCTACCGCATACCCTTCTTCTGCCAGCTCTTCAATGATCGGAGCCTGACGTCTGCACGGTCCGCACCATGTTGCCCAGAAATCTACGAGTACCGGTTTGTCTGATTTTAATACTTCCTGTTCAAAATTTTCTGCTGTAAATACTTTTGCCATAATTATAATCTCCTTTTGCTTATTCTATATTTTATTTTAATGAGCGGACATATTTTCCGGCTGAAATCCCAGCCTGCGCTCCCTCATAAACGGCTTTTGCAATCTGAAGCAATCCGCCTGTACAGTCGCCTGCTGCAAACAGTCCGGGAACTGTAGTTTCCATAGAAGAATTTACCTGTATATTTCTCTTTTCTGTAAGTTCGGCTCCAATCTGCCTTGCAAGTTCTCCGCTTCCAGCAGTTCCAAGTGCTACAAATACACCTTCTGCTCCTTTAAAAGCTCCGGATTCTATATCTGTCGCCTTTAACTCTTCTCCAAGGCGAAGCCCGGAAACCTTCCCGTCTCCCTCAATCGCCTGAATTTTCATAGTATTGACTTCCATAGACGGCTCTCTGGAAAAATTTGGTTCCTGTCCATCTGTGTAGATTGTAACAGAACCCGCTGTGTTTGAAAGTTCCTCCGCCTCATGAAGAGCAAAATCACTGTTTCCAAGTACTGCCACATCTTTTCCTCTGTAGAAAAAGGCATCGCACACAGCACAGTAGCTTACGCCTCTTCCTTCAAATTCTTTTAATCCCGGAATCTGCGGCGCTTTTCTTTTGCCTCCTGTTGCAAGAATCACACTTCGGCTTTCAAATGTTCCTTCTGTTGTTTTTATTTCAAAGGTATCAAACCCTCCAAGCCCCAGAACCTGTGCTTCTACCGTCCGGACACCAAGAGCCTTTACTTGGGAAAGTCCTGTCTCAAAAAGCTCGCTTCCAGAAAGCGGAGCGGAAAGTCCGTAATAATTTTCAATTTTTTCTGCCTTTTCCAAAGCTCCTGTCCCGTCATATATAAGAAGGGGATTCATATTTCCTCTGGCAAGGTAAAGGGCTGCGGAAATGCCTGCCGGTCCTGCACCAATGATAATTACATTTTCCAGTTTTGCCACCTGCTTTCTTATTTTTCCTTTGCTTTTCTATAATATACCTGGTTTCTAAAAAGATTTCTGTGATTAAATCACGTTTTTCTTATTTTTTTCCTGCTCTTTTTCTTTCTCTTTTTCCTTCTCCGTTCTGGCCTTCCTCTTTCTGCCTCATGGTAAGCCCCTGTACTTCTTCCGGTGTTATCTCAGTTTTTTTGCTTTTAACTCCAGAAACGCTCTGTATTTTCCCACAGATAATCCTGCTTTATGCGCATTTTCAAAAACGCTCCAGCGTTTTTCCTGTTTCACTTATAATACGATTGAAACCGGCAAATCCATTCATTGGAAAAAATTTTTTTATGCGTTCAAAGGATATTTTTCTGTCAGCTCTTTTACAATGACAGAGGCTCTTTCTTTATCTTTCTCTTTTAACATAACAGAGATGGCTTCTGCAATTTTATCCATATCTTCTGTATTCATTCCTCTTGATGTGACAGCTGCTGTTCCAAGACGCACCCCGCTTGTAACAAAAGGTGACTGCGGGTCGTTTGGAATGGCGTTTTTATTACAGGTAATATTTACCTCATCAAGAAGATTTTCCATCTCTTTTCCGGTAACGCCAAGGCTTCGAAGATCCACCAGCATAAGATGATTGTCTGTTCCCCCTGATACAATATCTACACCGCGTTTTTTTAGTCCCTCACAGAGAGCTTTCGCATTTTCCACTACTCGCTTTCCATACTCCTGAAACTCCGGCTCCAGCGCTTCTTTAAAGCACACTGCCTTTGCAGCAATTACGTGCATCAGAGGACCACCCTGTGTTCCTGGAAATACAGCCTTGTTAAAATTAAATTTCTTTGCGTTTTCTTCACTGCTTAAAATAAGTCCTCCTCTTGGACCTCTCAAAGTCTTATGTGTAGTCGTAGTCGTCACATCTGCATAAGGAATCGGACTTGGATGCTGTCCTGTTGCCACAAGTCCTGCAATATGCGCCATATCTACCATCAGATATGCCCCCACCTCATCTGCAATTTCCCGAAATTTTTTAAAATCTATGATTCGTGCATATGCGCTTGCACCAGCCACAATAAGTTTCGGCTTACACTCTTTTGCGATACGCCTTACTTCTTCATAATCAATCACACCCTCATCATTTACTCCGTAAGATACTGCGTGAAAATAATTTCCCGACATATTCGCCGCGCTTCCGTGAGTAAGATGGCCTCCGTGATTTAAGTCCATGCCAAGCACCGTATCCCCCGGATTCAGCATGGCATAAAAAACTGCCATATTTGCCTGCGCTCCGGAATGTGGCTGCACATTAGCATACTCACAGCCAAACAGCTTTTTCGCCCGTTCAATAGCAAGACGTTCCACTTCATCCACACAGACGCATCCTCCATAAAAACGCTTTCCCGGATAACCCTCCGCATATTTATTTGTAAGCGGACTACCCATAGAAGCCATAACCGCCTTACTTACCCAGTTCTCAGATGCAATCAGCTCAATATGAGAATTTTGTCTTTTTACCTCCGCCTGAATGCATTCTGCAATTTCTTTATCCACCTTTTCGATTTCCTCAAATCCGTACATAGCATCTTCCCTCCTGATTTTATTACGTTGATTATATCTGATTTGCTCATTTATGTCAACGAGAAAAAGACAAATGTCCGTACATAACACACTTTCGCTGTTTTATCACTTTAATACTGCAATTTTTTCAAATATTTCTTGCAAACGCATTAAAAATATGATAGTATAACTCATGTGGCAATTTGCCATATATGCCCAGATAGCTCAGTTGGTAGAGCAGAGGACTGAAAATCCTCGTGTCGCTGGTTCGATTCCGGCTCTGGGCACTGCCAGACGGCTATCTCCCACAACACCATGTTGTGGGATTTTTTTATACTCCAAAGAAAGGACGTACCAAAATGAAAGATTTTAAAATGGAAACAAAATGTCTTCATGCCGGTTATACCCCTGCCAAGGGCGAACCCTGCGCAGTTCCTATCTGCCAGAGCACAACTTTCAAATACGACACAACCGACGAAATGGGACAGCTTTTTGATTTAAAAGCAGAAGGATATTTCTATACACGCCTTCAAAACCCTACAAATGACGCAGTTGCTGCAAAAATTGCAGCTCTGGAAGGCGGAGTGGCCGCTCTTCTTACTTCTTCCGGGCAGGCAGCAAACTTCTATGCAGTCTTTAATATCTGCGAAGCAGGCGATCATGTAGTTGCTGCCTCCACTATTTACGGCGGAACCTTTAACCTTCTTGCAGTTACCTTCAAAAAACTGGGCATTGACTGTACGTTTGTAGATACAGATGCAAGTGAAGAAGAAATCGCAAAAGCTTTTCGTCCAAACACAAAAGTTCTTTTTGCAGAAACGATTGCAAACCCGGCTCTTGTAGTTCTTGATATTGAAAAATTTGCACACGCAGCCCACAGCCACGGTGTTCCTCTTATTGTGGACAATACCTTTGCAACCCCGGTAAACTGCCGTCCATTCGAATGGGGTGCTGACATTGTAACCCATTCCACCACCAAATATATGGATGGACATGCCGTTCAGGTAGGCGGAGCTATCGTAGACAGCGGAAACTTTGACTGGGATGCTTACGGTCATAAATACCACGGTCTTACAGAACCGGATGAATCTTATCACGGCGTTGTATACACAAAGCAGTTTGGAAAAAAAGCCTATATCACAAAGGCAACTTCTCAGCTTATGCGCGACCTTGGCTCTATTCCTTCTCCTATGAACTGTTTCCTTTTAAATCTCGGTCTGGAAACGCTTCCTCTCCGTGTGGAGCGCCACTGCTTCAACGCCCAGAAGGTCGCAGAATTTTTAAATGCTCATGAAAAAGTAAGCTCTGTAAATTATGCAGGACTTCCCGGTGATAAATATCATGAGCTCGCAAAAAAATATATGCCAAAGGGAACCTGCGGCGTAATCTCCTTTGAATTAAAAGGAGGAAGAGATGCTGCCGTCCGCTTTATGGACAGCCTGGAGCTTGCAAATATCGCAACACATGTTGCTGCCTCAAAGACTATGGTTCTCCATCCTGCAAGCCATACACACCGCCAGATGAACGATGCCCAGCTTGCAGAAGCAGGCGTTTCTCCCGGAATGATCCGCCTTTCTATCGGAATCGAGAACGTAGACGACATTATTGAGGATTTGAAAAAAGCGCTGGAAAACGCATAAAATACAAAAGACAGAGGGAAATCCACGTTTTATACGTTCTCCTCTGTCTTTTTAATATTCAGAATTCCTTAACTTTATCTTTACTGTATCAGGTACACGTCTGTATAATACACACCCTTGCGCTCTCCCTCTTCGTGACTTGCAACATAAATATCAATACAATTTTTCTTAATTGCGCCGCCGCAGTCCTCTGCCACATAAACCTGACCATTAATCACAACCTGGGAACCATAAGGAATCTGTGTCGGGTCTACTGCAATCGTATGATTTGTCGTTGCCGTCACTCCTGTCGAAGTAATACCGTTCGCCCAGGGACCACAGCAAATGCTGCATGGACAATAGTGGGTAATACGGAATGTTCCGAGAGGCTTTAATGATGCATCTGAGGAAGCAGCCACCGGAGTTCCTATCTGTACGCCGTCTATCACGCCTTCCACTCCTCCTGCCGAAGCAACGCCGTCTACCGCTTCCGCAAAAATACCGCTTCCTTCACTTTTAGAAATCACGCCTGCCGAAGCATCTGCAACCTGTACCGCTGCTTTACTTTCCGCTTCCATCTGTCCCTCCTTCGTGTCTCCTTCTTGACGCCTTTTTTCCTGCTGCTTTTTATCATCTTCCACCGCATTTACAATCTTATCGGAAGCTTCCTTATCCCCCTGCCCTTCCAAAGCATTCGTGGGAATATAACCGTTTTTTTCGTTACCTTTCTCATCAAGATACACGATTCTGCTCCATATCTCATCTATCTTGGCTGTCCTCCGAACTTCATCCATTTCCAGAAGTTCTCCTACTACCTGTCCGTCTTTTTTTCCCGGAAAATCTAAAATGTCACAGTCCTTTGCCGCCGTTACCTCTTCATCCACCTCTACTACGCTCGTTTCTTTACTCAGCGCCGTATTCGGAATATATCCCAAAATCCTGCTGCCTTTTTCTTCTTCACAGTATGCCTTGCTCCAGCCATTGTCACATACTGCCATTCTGGAAATTTCCGTTCCCAGAAGAACCGTTCCAAGCGCCTTCCCCTTTTCTCCCGGCATACTTCTCACAATCGCTTCTTTTACGGTAACATAAGCTTTATCTTCCTTTGCAAGTACCTGTACTTTATTTCCCTCTCCGTCCTCTACAGAAAAACCTTTCTCCGGTTTCTTCTCCTTTTTATAGAAAGCTTCTGCCTCCTGATACCCCGGCACTCCGGCAAATACCGGAACCGCAACAAAAAACGAAGCACAAATACACATTACTGTCATTAATTTTTTCATCCAAAAAGCTCCTCCTGTCACTCTCTGCCTGTGACTGTATCATAGCACACCCCTGTTTTTTTTTCAATTTTCCCCTGTGGATTTAGATTTTTTTAAGAATTATGAACTATAAAATGCTTCACAAATACCAGATTTCACGTTACAATAAATACATGAATACAAAAGATATTTCCAATAAAGAGCGAAAAAACAAACAGAGACAGAAGGAACGAGAGCAACAGGTGATCCGCCAGAAAATGTTTCTTGGTGCAGCCGCACTTATCCTATTGTTTCTTATATGGAAGCTATTCTTTTGCAATCCTGGAGACGTTGGCTTACAATCTGTGAATTCTGCCTGTGAAGCCTACAGAAGCCAGGTGGAGGAAGCAGCTTCTGATTACAGCATGACGGAATATGTTGATCTGATCCTTGCCCTTATGATGCAGGAAAGCTCCGGACAGGGAAGTGATGTAATGCAGTCCTCAGAAGGCGCATTCAACACCTTATACCCTCAGGTTCCCGGTGGAATCACAGATGTTTCCTACTCGATTCAGTGCGGCATACAGGAATTAAAATACGCTATGGATAAAGCCGAAGTTCAAAGCCCTACCGATTTTAAGCGTATCCGCCTTGCACTTCAGGGATATAATTTCGGAGCAGATTCCTATTTTTCTTATCTTGAGGATCATAACATTACTTCCTGGAGCTTTGAATCCGCAAAAGAATTTGCGCGAATTGCAAGCGGCAACACGAAGCGTCATGCTGAAGACCCTCTTCACGATCCTGCCGGTCCGTGGGATTATGGGGATCAGCGATACCCGGAGCATGTACTGCGCTATTATCATCCGGAAAAGTCCTGAAAATTTTTCTCTATTATATAAAAGTCAAATGTTTTTTGATTTTTTGAAAAAAACATTTGACTTTTCCAGATTTATATAGTAAAATATCACTTGTCCTTAAGACACAAAGCAATAGAATTTGCGATAGTGGCGTAGTTGGTAACGCGCGACCTTGCCAAGGTCGAGACCGCGGGTTCGAGCCCCGTCTATCGCTCTTAAAAAGACTTTCCATTATTGGAAAGTCTTTTTTATTTTATCTGCTTCTTTCTCCATCAGATACAAATATCCATCCTCCAGAGTTGCCTCTTCCTCTCTTGCCATTTCTCCCGGTCTTCTTTCGCTTATGACTCTTATCCGTATTCCCCGCTCTGTATACTGTCTGGAGGAAATATGATATTTTCTCTCCAGCTCCCCGATTTCTTTTTCATCTTCTACTTCACAGCTCCACACATGACCGCTCGCTTCTTCCACCAGTTGTCTCATACTTCCGGAATAAAGAAATTCTCCTTTTTTCATTACGGCCAGTCTGCTGCAGGTTGCCGCCAGATCCTCCACCACGTGCGTAGAAAAAAGCACAGTTCTGTTTTCTGAAAAATCTACCAGCAAATTTCGAATACGGATACGCTCCTCCGGATCAAGCCCTGTAGTCGGCTCATCTACAATTAAAAACTCCGGTTCATGAAGCAGCGCCTGCACAAGTCCCACACGCCGTTTCATACCTCCGGAAAGCTGGCGCATTTTCTTTTTCCTGTGTTCCGTCAACCCTGTTTTTTCAAGGTAATAAGAAATTCTTTCCCGGCACTGTTTTCCCGGCACTCCTGCAAGATTCCCCATATATTCCAGACATTCCTGAACGGTAAGTCCAGGATATAATTCAATTTCCTGTGGGAGATACCCTATTTTTCTCTGAATTTTTTCATAATTACCTTCACTGTAAAGCATTCCGTCAAAAGAAACGCTTCCCTCTGTTGGTTTCAGCACAGTTGTAAGAACACGCATCAGTGTTGTTTTTCCCGCTCCATTTTCTCCGAGAAGACCATAGACTCCCTTCGGGATTTCCAAATCCGCATGGCGAATTGCTGTCACTCCGTTTTTAAAGGTTACCGTCAAATTTTTTATTTTAATACTCATATACTCAACCTCTTTTCTTAATCAGACGCTTCAGTACCACACCCAAAAGAATTGTACCAAAAAGCCACAAAATTTTTCCCAATATCCAGCTCAAGTTTCCTATATCCTCTATATCTCGAAATGTATAGGAAAAAGGATTCCAGATTCCCATTATCCTGTCTCCATATGTAGAATTTACAGCAATCCATAAAACAAGGGAAATACCGGCTCCTGCCCACATGTTTCGAACAATACAGGCAGCCACATTTGACAGCATTCCCCAAAAAATAATTGTTCCTGCCATAGCCGGAATATATATAAGAAAAAGAAGGATTTCTTTTCCCCATTCTCCCTGCCAGTAAGGAATTGGGTTCTGCAAAAAATATATCAAGCCATATCCGGCAATTCCCAGAAGAAAAAGGTAAGTTTCCTGTACTGCCATTCTTCTCCATATAACCCCCATTCTGTTTTTCATCGGATATAATCTATTAATCTCCCATCTTCCTGAGGCAACCTCCTGCACGTAAATATCGGCACAAAAGACGGCAGCAAGAATCCCCATTTGTGGTTCCAGAGTTCCTCCTATTTCATTTGTAAATGAAACGCCCCGAATGATGCTTAAAATAACGGTGAAAAATACAGAATATATAACCTTATATATAGGAAAGGAAATTTTCGCTTCTGTAAAAAATATGCTCTGCCTCCTCATTACAACCTCCTCCTTTTCCACAGCCACATAGAAATCAGTAGAATAACAAAAGATGCCAGTATAAGAAAGCACTGATTAAACACAGTAATATCCGGTTCCCTTACATTAAAAAAATCTCCGGGAAAACGCACCATGATTGCAAGCGGCCTTCCATAGTACCCAAACTCACCAGCCTCGTTATAACTTCCCATATTGGAATAAATCATATATAAAATAAGAAGAGGCGCTCCCGGAAGCGGATTTTTAAAGAGCAGAGAAATCAACGTATATACGCTTACCACCATAACCATATTGGGCAGAATATACCGGACTGTTGCCACAAGAAAATCCATCAGTCGAATTTCAAATCCGCTGTTCCCCTTATCTACGTATAAAATCCCCCAAAATACAAGATTCAGGATTAAGAGAACAATACAGCACACAAGAAATCCTCCTGCTGCCTTTCCAAGAACATACTGCCACGGGGAAAGCGGTTTTGTGTGAAGAAGCTCATACGTGGTTTTTCTTGTATCCTGCCAGAACAGAAGTGCAAGCATAACAGCTGCGAAAAATCCCATGTAAAGTCCCACAAAATCAGCAAATTTCAATGAGAAATAAAAAGAAAATCTTCTATTCTTTAACTGTTCGTCCAGATACCTGTTGATTTCCTCTTTTGTCCCAAGATGAAACTTTGTATCTTCGTAGGAATAATAAGCATTATAATACTGATATGTTTCTTCCAGATACAAACAGGCCTTCTCTATTTCCATATCTTCCATTTCTTTTAAAACAGTATCACTTTCTGCTTCACTCATTCCAAACTCAGAAATCAGATTTTCCCGAATTCCCTCTTCCCAGATTTTTCTTCGCTCTTTTTCTGCATTTTCCGAAAAAGGAACGTACCCTTCTGTAATTTCCCCTTCTGCCGCATACTCCGGAAGTTCTCTGTTTATTTCTTCCTCTGAACGGATATAGTGGATTTCCATATAAGGTTTCAAATCATGAAACACCCCTGCAAGTACGATAAAAAATCCAATCCAGAATAATGGGCGCTTGAGATAATTTTTTATTTCTCTTTTCATTACAGCAATCATATATATTCCCCCTTTTGTTTTGATACCATTATTATAGAAGGAATTTATCAATAAAAAGACAATGCCGGACGATTTTATTTCGTCCGGCAGAAAATTGCCTGCGCATAGGCTCCTCCTTCTTTTTTATTTTCCAGAAGAAGCCTTCCTCCATGTTTTTCACAATACAGTCGACTGATATACATACCGAGCCCCGTATGCTTTAAACTGTCTTTTATATTTTGCTGATAAAATGCTTCTGTCAGTCTGCCTTTTTCTTCCCTAAAACCACATCCATCGTCCTTCACGCCAAGCCTTACTTCCGCCTCTGTAACAGACAGGTGGATTTCTACCTTTTCTTTTGCGTACCGCAGGGCATTAGAAAGAAGATTTTCCATTACCTCAAGAATCACTTCTTTATCTCCGTAAAAATCTCCTTTTATTTCATCAACAACAAGCTGACAGATTTTTTCAGACTGATTCTCAAAAATATCCATTTCTGACTGGATTTCTTTTTCTAACTGCTTGCCTGTAATTTTTTCGCATTTCAACTCTCTTTTATCAAGACCGCTCATCTTCCGCATAGTTTCCACAAAAACATCCATGCGCTGAATCTGTTTTTCACTCTCCTGTATCATTTGTACAGCTTTTCCCATATCTGCTTCTTTATCTGGAAGATATTCTCTTAACATTTCCTGATAGCCCTTTAACACGGAAAGAGGAGAACGAATATCATGAGCAATGGATGCTTTTAAAATCTTTTCCTCTTCTAAGCTTCTCCAAAGCCGAAGATTATTCTCTGAAAGCTGTTCTCTCATACGCTCAAATTCCCGACAAAGCTCTCCCATTTCATCTCTGTTTTCATATGTAATATGAAAATCCAGGTCATTTTCCCCAATACGTCTGGATGCCATTTTCAGCTCCTCTATAGGATTTTTCAGCTTATTCTTATAAAAAAGAAAAACAGCTGCCACACAACCTGTAAAAGAAATGATAAGCACTGCATACGTATCAAGAAAATCACAAAGTTCGGAAAGTTTTCCGTCCAGCGTTGTCATTTCATCAAGAGATGGGCGTGCAATTGACACAGTATAAGAAGGAATTTCCTCTGCCGAAGTTTCGCCCTCTATTGCCTGAAAATATTTTTCCTGGTCTATATACTTCCACCAGATAGCCTTCTGCATCTGATTCGCCCCGTGAATCACAAGCGCAGAAAGAATAAAGCTTAAAATCAGAGCCGTTCCCATATATAGGACGATTGTCTTTCTCAAAGAAAGATTTTTTATTTTATCCATCGATACCCCATCCCCCACACTGTCTCAATGTATTCCGTATCTGTGTATTCTTTCATTTTCCTCCGAATCCGACGGATCAGCTCTGTAATCACACGACTGTCTCCTTCTCCTTCATATCCGCATACACGCTCATAAATACGCTCCCTGTCAAAAATTTGTCCCGGGTTCATGGAAAGAAATTCTATAATGGAGTATTCCAGCTTTGTGAGCTCAAGACGCTCTTCTCCTATCAGCACCAGCTTTCTTTTATAGTCAACGAAAAGTTCTCCCTGAAAGCAAAAATCTGATTTTTCTCGAGTTCTCTCTTCCCGTTTCAAATGTGCCACAATCCGTGCTTCCAGTTCTTTTAAGCTGAACGGTTTTAAAATATAGTCGTCTCCTCCGGACAAAAGCCCGTTTACTCTGTCCTCTTCCTCCACTCTTGCTGTAAGAAACAAAATAGGACAGGATACTTTGTCCCTGATGCGGCGACATACTTCAAGCCCGTCAAGATAAGGCATATTTACGTCCAGAAGAATAATATCCGGATTCTGTGCTGATTTTTGCAAAGCCTCCTCTCCGTCCAAAGCAGTCATCACCTCATAATTTTTCATTTCAAAATATGTCCGAAGCATTTTTAAAAGTTCTCTGTCATCGTCTATCATAAGAATTTTCTTTCTCAATTTTATCACCTCAGAAATATTATAACCTATAATTCTCAATAGAAAAACAATAAAAAAGGAAGCCTCAAAAGAGACTTCCCGATTTCGTTATGATTAATGGTGGAACAGACGGATTCCTGTAAATGCCATTGCCATATTGTATTTGTTGCATGTTTCGATTACTGCATCGTCACGAACAGAGCCGCCCGGCTGTGCAATGTACTTCACACCACTCTTATGTGCTCTCTCAATATTGTCACTGAATGGGAAGAATGCGTCAGAACCAAGTGTTACGTCTGTCATCTTATCAAGCCATGCACGTTTTTCTTCTCTTGTGAACACCTCTGGTTTTTCTGTGAAAATGTTCTCCCATGCACCGTCAGCAAGAACGTCCATGTATTCTTCTCCAATGTAAACATCAATTGCATTGTCTCTCTCTGCACGTGTAATGCTGTCTTTAAATGGAAGGTTTAACACCTTCGGGCACTGACGAAGGAACCAGTTATCAGCCTTCTGACCTGCAAGTCTTGTACAGTGTACACGTGACTGCTGTCCTGCACCAACACCGATTGCCTGTCCGTCTTTTACAAAGCATACGGAATTAGACTGTGTATATTTCAGAACAATAAGAGAAATCTTCATATCTCTCTTTGCTTCCTCAGAAAGCACTTTGTTTTCTGTCACAATATTGGAAATCAGCTCGTCATCAATGGAAAGTTCCTGGCGTCCCTGCTCAAAGGTAACACCAAATACTTCTTTATGCTCAAGTGGCGCCGGTACATAATCCGGGTCAATTTCAATTACATTGTAATTTCCTTTTTTCTTCTGCTTCAGGATTTCCAGTGCTTCCTCTGTGTATCCCGGAGCGATTACGCCGTCAGAAACCTCTCTCTTAATGAGAAGAGCTGTATCCTTGTCGCATACATCAGACAGAGAAATAAAATCTCCGAAAGAGGACATTCTGTCTGCGCCTCTTGCTCTTGCATATGCGCAGGCAATCGGAGAAAAGTTTTTCCAGTCCATATCATCTACCCAGTAAATTTTTGCAAGTGTCTCTGTAAGCGGAAGTCCGATAGAAGCACCTGCCGGAGAAACGTGTTTAAAGGAAGTAGCTGCCGGAAGTCCGGTTGCTTTTTTCAGATCGCGCACAAGCTGCCAGCCGTTAAATGCATCAAGGAAATTGATGTATCCCGGTTTTCCGCTTAATACTTTGATCGGAAGCTCGCTTCCATCTGCCACATAGATTTTAGAAGGTTTCTGATTTGGGTTACAGCCATATTTTAATTCCAGTTCTTTCATGACAAATCCTCCGTTTTCATTCTTTATTATTTCACTCTAACGCACTCTGTATTTTATTTGTTTTTGTTTACAATTTTGCTCTCATATTTCCCGGTTTCAATGTCAATGTAACGTACAAAGAGGGAAACCTTATTATCTTCATTTAAGCTGTTCCAGAGCATCTCTGTAAATGCGTCCATATCGTCCATGATTTCTACCAGCTTCGGTTCTCCCTCAAAGCTTGGAAGCGGATTTCCATCACACATATATGTATGAATAAAATGTCCTTCTCCTGCTGCCGCATTTTCATATGCAAATGTGTAACGATTACAGGAATCCGGGCAGCCATTATTGCTTTTCAGGATAGACATTGCATAGTTAAATTTTCCATTTTCCACATGGAGAATACCGGAAATACGAGGTGTGTAGTTTGGTGCATCCGGCTCAAACTCTCTGCTTCTTAAAGACTGCTCAAAAGTGAGCTGACGATCCATTCCCTCATAGATTGTATCTGTCTGGTCTCCGTTTGTAACAATCGTCTTGTTTCCCAATACACGTACCGGCGCATATATAATGAGACTTGGGTCTGTTAATTTGGACGGGTCAAATGCCTGTGTGCGGATTCCCTCTCCTTCTTCCACGAAAACGCGGTTTCTGCTGTTCTCGCTTCTTCCCATGATGAAATAAGCTGTCACTGCCTTTTTCCCATCCGGTGTACGGCCAATCACAATTCCTCTGCCCGGATAAGCATTTTCTCTCAGTTCTTTTTCCAGTGATAACATTTTCATAAATCTCGTTCTCCTTTTCTTATCAAAAAGTTTATAGTTGAATATAAAAAAGCCTGGGAAGCCCTTGTTCCAGGCTGCCCAGGCGGTCGGCACATGATATACTGCACTCCCTGTAGGTAATCCTACTTTCCGCCAGTCATGCAGTCACTATTGTTAATATACAATATTTTTTTTGAATTTTCAAGCTGAAAAAAATTTATTTTTACAAATTTTCCTGCAGGATGTAATCTTCCTGAATCTGTGCGGCTATATCTGCCTTCATCTGCTCCCATGCTTCCTGATTTTCCACATAGTATTTCGGGCAGTTTTTCCCGGTCACATCATAATGCCGGATTACATTTTCTTCTGTCAGTCCAAATCTTGTACAGAGCCATGCTGTAAGCTTTACAACAGAATCATATGTCGCCTCGTTGAACACACCTGTCTCGTCTGTGTGACAACATTCAATAGAAAGGGTATCCACATTTCTCTCATTTGTGGCATAAGACATTTCTGACGTAGGAATACACTGTACCACTTCCCCGTTAAGCCCTACTACAAAATGACTGCTTACCTTTGTCTCATGTGTGGATGCCAGATTTTCAAAATAATTGCGGTTATCCATTGCACCTGCTCCGGGATTTGCCGTATAATGAATGGCAATGTACTTTATCTGCTCAATAGGAATCTGAGGTCTGGAATACTCGTTTGGAGTTAAGAGCTGTACATCTATATAGGGAGCACCTTCACGCTGCCACTGTTCTGCTCCGCTTCCATTTTCCTGTTCCGAAACAACGCGCTGCCATTCCTGCAATTCTCTCTCCCTGTACACTCTATATAAAAAAAAGCCGGAAATACAGCACACCACAAAAACACCTGCCAGAAAAAGAAATACATGAAAATTTCTCTCTCTTACCCGGTCTTTCTTTGTTTTCTTCTTTTTAGAAAAAGCAGACCGTCCACTGCGGGACGGTCTTACAGATGCTTTTCCTGTTCTACTTGATGTCTTTTTTCCTGCTTTTTTTTGTTCCATATCTTCCCGATTATAACAAATATTTATTTGTCATCTACACTGTAGTTTGGTGCTTCCTTTGTAATATGAATATCATGAGGATGAGACTCTTTTAAGGATGCCGCAGAAATCTTGACAAACTTGCCAGTTGTCTTTAACGCTTCAATGCTTTCTGCTCCGCAATAACCCATACCGGAACGAAGACCTCCCATTAACTGGAATACCGTATCTTCTACATGACCTTTGTAAGCAACACGGCCTTCTACCCCTTCCGGAACAAGTTTCTTTGCATCCTGCTGGAAGTAACGGTCTTTGCTTCCGTTTTCCATAGCTGCAATAGAACCCATACCACGGTATACTTTATATTTTCTTCCCTGATAAAGTTCGAATGTTCCCGGACTTTCGTCACAGCCTGCAAACATACTTCCCATCATACAGACATTTGCACCCGCTGCAATGGCTTTTGTAATATCTCCGGAGTATTTAATTCCACCATCTGCAATAATCGGAATACCATAACGGTTTGCCACCTCATAGCAGTCCATAACTGCAGTAATCTGCGGAACACCAATACCTGCAACAACACGTGTTGTACAGATAGAACCAGGTCCGATACCAACCTTTACTGCATCTACGCCGGCTTCGATCAGAGCTTTTGTTGCCTCTCCTGTAGCCACGTTTCCTGCAATTACCTGAAGTTCCGGAAAAGCTGCTTTAATCTCACGGACTGCTCTTAAAATATTTTCGGAGTGACCGTGAGCAGAATCTACTACAATTACGTCTACTGCAGCATTTACAAGAGCTTCTACTCTTGCAAGAACATTTGCTGTGATTCCTACTGCACCGCCGCAGAGAAGACGTCCCTGCTCATCTTTTGCTGCAAGTGGATATTTAATCTGTTTTTCAATATCCTTAATTGTAATAAGACCTTTTAAATTAAAGTCATCATCTACAATGGGTAATTTTTCCTTGCGTGATTTTGCAAGGATTTTCTTTGCTTCTTCAAGAGTGATTCCTTCTTTTGCAGTAATCAGACCTTCAGAAGTCATACATTCCTTAATTTTTCTGGAAAAATCTGTCTCAAATTTTAAATCACGGTTTGTGATAATTCCGACAAGTTTTTTCCCCTCTGTAATCGGAACACCTGAAATACGGAATTTTGCCATTAAATCATTGGCATCTCTCAATGTGTGTTCCGGTGATAAATAAAACGGGTCGGTGATGACTCCATTCTCAGAACGTTTTACCTTATCAACCTCTTCCGCCTGGGCTTCGATTGTCATATTTTTGTGGATAATACCGATACCGCCCTGTCTTGCCATAGCAATTGCCATTCTGTGCTCTGTGACAGTATCCATTCCTGCGCTCATCATAGGAATGTTCAGTTTAATCTTTTTGGTTAAATAAGTCGTTACATCTACCTGATTTGGAATTACTTTTGAATACGCCGGAACTAACAGGACGTCGTCAAACGTAATGCCTTCACCGATGATAGTACCCATTGCATTTCCTCCCTTATGTATATTTAATTTTGAATTTGTTCCATAGTGTAACAAAAATCCCCTTTTGTGTCAATCCAAAAAAACTTTGCTGGGTGCTGAATTTTTCATAGCTTTTGCAAGCGCCTCATCTGGCTCCACAATGATTTTACATGCCCCATCTCCATCTCTTGTGATGATGGCAAAGCGTTTGTGCTCCGGATCTCCAGAAGAATAATCGAAAACCTTCATTTTCTGGTTTCCATTATAGTAATCCATTCTGTGAGAATTTAGCGGTGCAACCAAATCTGCTTCTGAAAGATTTATGCTCTTTACCCTCTTTCTTTTTGCCTGAGACATAATTACATCAATATCCATTTCTCCGTTTACAAAAAGATACTCATACTCCAGATCTGTTCTCGGAAGAAGGAAATAGCAGCCAATTCCCGCTGCAACTGCTCCGATTAAAATCAGAGGATGAAAAAAAAGTCCTGCTGCTGTAAGAACGGCGGTAAGTCCAATCATACCATATTTAATTAGTGAATCTTTCGCTGTTCTTTTTTTCTTGACAAGCAGCTCTGTGTACAAATCGCTCATAATGTCCTCCTTTTGTCTTCTGTATTTCAGTATAACACAAAACAGGACTAACGTCTATGACGCCAGCCCTGTTAAATTATTAATTTTCAGGTTACGATGCCATCATAAGATGATTACATCATTCCCATTCCCGGATTGCCTGCCGGAACTGCCGGTGCGTCTTCTTTAATGATAGAAACTACAGATTCTGTAGTCAGTAATGTAGAAGCAACACTTGTTGCATTCTGAAGAGCGCTTCTTGTTACCTTTGCAGGGTCAAGGATTCCGCTCTTAACCATATCTACATATTCTTCATTAAGTGCATCAAATCCCATACCAATCTCAGATTCTCTTACTTTATTGATGATAACAGAGCCTTCCAGACCTGCATTTGCAGAAATGTGATACAGCGGAGCTTCCAGTGCTTTCAGAATAATATTTGCACCTGTCTTCTCGTCTCCTTCCAGTGTAGCTGCAAGTTTTGCAACTTCCTTGGAAGCGTGAATGTATGCAGAACCGCCGCCTGCAATAATTCCCTCTTCTACTGCTGCTCTTGTAGCTGCAAGAGCGTCCTCAAGACGAAGTTTTGCCTCTTTCATCTCTGTCTCTGTAGCTGCACCAACACGGATAACAGCTACGCCGCCTGCAAGTTTTGCAAGTCTTTCCTGAAGTTTTTCTCTGTCAAAGTCTGATTTTGTTTCTTCAATCTGTCCGCGAATCTGTGAAACACGGTTCGCAATTTCTTCTTTATTTCCAAGACCATCAACAATTACCGTTGTCTCTTTTGCAACTTTTACAGATTTTGCGCGTCCTAACTGTGCCATTGTTGCATCTTTTAACTCAAGACCAAGCTCGTCGGAAATAACCTGTCCACCTGTAAGAACTGCAATATCCTGAAGCATTTCTTTTCTTCTGTCGCCATATCCAGGAGCTTTTACTGCAACTACCTGGAAGGTTCCTCTTAATTTGTTTACAATAAGAGTTGTAAGAGCCTCGCCCTCTACGTCCTCAGCAATGATGAGGAGTTTTGCACCTGCCTGTACAATCTGTTCCAGAAGCGGAAGGATTTCCTGAATATTGCTGATTTTCTTATCTGTGATTAAGATATATGGATCATCCAGGTTTGCTTCCATTTTTTCCATATCTGTAGACATATATGCGGAAATATATCCACGGTCAAACTGCATACCTTCTACAAGGTCCAGTTCTGTCTTCATTGTTTTGGATTCTTCAATTGTGATAACACCGTCATTGGAAACTTTTTCCATAGCATCTGCTACAAGATTTCCATCCTCTTCGTTTCCTGCGGAAATTGCAGCTACGTTAGCAATCTGTTTTTTGCTGCTGATTTTCTGGCTCATTTCTCTAATTGCTTCTACTGCTGTATTTGTAGCTTTTTTCATTCCTTTACGAAGGATGATCGGATTTGCTCCTGCTGCAAGGTTTTTCATTCCCTCGTTTACCATTGCCTGTGCAAGTACAGTAGCTGTTGTAGTACCGTCACCTGCTACATCGTTTGTTTTAGATGCAACTTCTTTAATCAACTGTGCACCCATGTTTTCGAAACCATCTTCCAGTTCGATTTCTTTTGCGATGGTAACACCGTCATTTGTAATAAGCGGAGCACCGAACGGTTTGTCCAGCACTACGTTTCTTCCTTTCGGTCCAAGTGTGACTCTTACTGTATTTGCTAACTGATTCACACCGCTTTCAAGCGCTGCTCTTGCTTCTGCTCCAAATTTAATTTCTTTTGCCATGATCAATCTGCCTCCTGCATTTTTTATAAGGATTTATTATTTTACAACTGCTAAAATGTCGTTCTGTCTTACAATAATGTATTCCTCACCGTCCATTTTTACTTCTGTTCCGGCATATTTGGAATAAATAACCTTATCTCCTACAACAACTTCCATTTTCACTTCTTTTCCTTCTACCATTCCGCCAGGACCAACTGCAATAACTTCTGCCTGCTGTGGTTTTTCCTGTGCCTGTCCCGGAAGAACGATACCGGATTTTGTTGTCTCTTCTGCTTCTAACTGTTTTAATACAACTCTGTCGCCTAATGGTACTAATTTCATGATTTATAATCCTCCTTTGGCTATAATCCCCTTTTGCTAGCACTCATCAAATTCGAGTGCTAATCACTGTCCTTATATTATTGAATTTCCTTTTTTTCTGCAACCCTTTTCCAAAGTATCTTTTTAATTATATACTCTTGTTTTCTTAATTATTCTCTTATTTTCTTGTATTTTCTCATCTTCAAAAAAAATATATAAAGAATCCTGCTTGGAGTACTTTTATTTAGTAGGAAAGTCAATACAGAATATACTACTTTTCTAGTAAATAAAAAAGAACTGACTGCCGCCAGCTCTCTTTTGTATTTATATATTTACTCTTTCTCTTTTTCCGGCTTTTTTCTCTGCGCCTTGATTTCCTCAAGTTCGTCGAAAATCACCTCGTTCAGAACCTTGATATACGTTCCCTTCATACCGGAAGAACGTGATTCGATCACGCCTGCACTCTCAAATTTACGAAGTGCATTTACGATAACAGATCTTGTAATTCCCACTCTGTCCGCGATTTTGCTTGCAACTAAAATTCCCTCGTCTCCGTCAAGCTCGTCAAAAATATGGATAATCGCTTCCAGCTCTGAGAAGGACAGCGTATTAAAGGCAGACTTCACAACCTGCTGTTTTCTGTCTTCTTCTGCATTCTCTTCATGAACTGCCCGCATCATTTCCAGCCCCACAACAGTTGTGCCATATTCGCTTACAATAATGTCCTCAATATCATATGCCTTATCCTTTCGGTACATGAATACGGTTCCAAGACGTTCTCCCGCAATATCAATAGGATTGATAATTCCCTGATAATTCACAGGCACATGCTCAAAGCCAAGCGTCTGAAGATTTACATTTTCTTTTGTAGACAGCACACCCAGAAAACGCTCATTTAACAGCGCGTCAATATGACCGCCAACCTTATCTTCCATTAATTCTGTAATCTCTTCCACACCCGGACACAGGCTGATTCCCAGTACCTTTCCTTTTTTGCTGAGTACAAGGATATTGGAGCTTAATGTTTCCATCAGAACATGGCATATGTCATTAAAGATAACCTTGCTGGAACTGCTGTTATGCAAAAGCTTATTGATTTTTCTTGTTTTATCTAGCAACTGAACGCTCATGTTGTCCTCCTTTCATCACATTCCTTCTATTTGCATATTGCTATTATTATATTACACGTTTTTTGTTGAATTTACAAGACATTTTTACTATTTTTAATTTTTTATTTGCTTTTCAGAAAATATATGTAATTATTTTTTTATTCCAAAATAAACGCAAAAAAGGGAGACATTGCTTTCATTTCTGTCTCCCTTTCTCACTATTTTATTTTTCTTCTTTTTCCATCTGTTCTACATAACCGCAGGTTTCCTGACTGCACAAAAGCTTATTTCCTTTTTCCACCATATAGTTTCCGCAGACAGGACATTTTTTATTAGAAGGCTTCTGCCATGACATGAAATCACATTCCGGATTATCTTCGCAGCCGTAATACTTACGCCCCTTCTTCGTTTTTTTCAATACCACTTCTTTTCCGCATTTTGGACAGGCAACGCCTATTTTTTCGTAATAAGGCTTTGTATTCCTGCACTCCGGAAATCCCGGACATGCGAGAAATCTCCCGTGCGGTCCATATTTGATCACCATGTTTCTTCCGCAGTTTTCACAGATAATATCTGTCACTTCGTCCTGGATATCTACTTTTTCCAGTTCCTTCTCTGCCTCATCCACATCATGCTTCAGATCCGGATAAAAATTGCGAACAACGGTTTTCCACTGTACCGTACCTGCCTCCACACAGTCAAGAAGCCCCTCCATCGTAGCCGTAAAGTTTACGTCTACAATACTCGGAAATGCCTGTTTCATAATACTGTTTACTACTTCTCCAAGCTCTGTCACATAAAGATTTTTCTGCTCCTTTGACACATAACGACGGCTGATAATTGTCGTAATGGTAGGTGCATACGTACTAGGACGTCCAATTCCCAGCTCCTCCATCGTTTTTACAAGAGAAGCTTCTGTATAATGAGCCGGGGGCTGTGTGAAATGCTGTTCCGGCTTTAATGTATTTAAAGTAAGCTTCATGCCTTTTTCAAGACTCTGACTTAACACATTTCCCTTTTTATTTTCTTCTTCATCTGTATATACAGAAAGAAAACCGTCGAACACTACTTTTGAAGCTGCTACTGTAAAAGTATATTCCCCTCCCTTTATTTTTACGGATGTAGTCTCATAACGGGCAGGAGCCATTCTGCTTGCAGCAAATCTTCTCCAGATAAGCTGATACAGGCGGAACTGGTCTCTTGAAAGAGAATCCTTCAAAGCAGCCGGAGTTCTGTTTATATCCGTAGGACGTATTGCCTCATGAGCATCCTGGATTTTCTGTCCTGTTTTTGAGGATTTTTCAGAAAAAGACACGTAATTCTCCCCATACTTCTCTTTGATATACGCTCTTGCCGCTGTATCTGCCTCCTCAGAAATTCTTGTGGAATCTGTACGAAGATAGGAGATCACACCCACCGTTCCATTTCCCTTAATATCAATTCCTTCATATAACTGCTGTGCAAGGCGCATTGTTTTCTGCGTAGAAAAATTAAGGGTTTTTGACGCTTCCTGCTGCAAGGTACTCGTTGTAAAGGGAAGGGGTGGATTTTTAATTCTTTCTCCCTTTTTCACCTCTGAAATTTCAAAATCTGCATTTTCCAGATTTTTAAGGATTTCGTCCATCTCTTCCTTTGTGTGAATATTCATTTTTTTGTCTGTGCCGTAAAATTTCGCAAGAAGAGGTTTCCTTTCTCCCGCTATCTTAAATTCTCCGTCCAGTGTCCAGTATTCTTCCGGAATAAAGGAATTGATCTCCTCCTCCCTGTCACAGATGATACGAAGAGCAACTGACTGTACACGTCCTGCACTTAAGCCTCTTTTTACTTTTGCCCAGAGAAGCGGACTTATTGTATAGCCAACCATACGATCCAGCATACGCCTTGTCTGCTGAGCATCTACAAGATCCATATCCAGTTCTCTTGCCTGTTTAATAGAAGCTTTTACTGCCGTCTTTGTAATTTCGTTAAAAGTAATCCGGTACATTTTTTCCGGTGATTCTTTAAGAGCCTGCATGAGATGCCAGGAAATTGCTTCTCCCTCACGGTCGGGGTCAGTTGCCAAATATATTTTATCAGCCTTTTTCGCTGCTTTTCGAAGCTTTGCCAGAAGCTCACCTTTTCCTCTTATGGTAATATATTTCGGTTCAAAATCATTTTCTACATCAATTCCAAACTGGCTTTTAGGAAAATCTCTCACATGACCGTTCGATGCTTCCACCTCATAGTTGGAACCGAGAAATTTCTTTATTGTTTTCACTTTTGCAGGTGATTCCACTATCACCAAATACTTCGCCATAATACCTCTCCTAATCCTGTTCTGTCCGGATATAATGCTGTCTTGCTACCTCCCGAACAAGTCCCATAAGCTGCAGCTCTGTAAGTATGCTGCCTGCCTTTGCCGGGGAAAACCCGGTTTTTTCGATCACATTATCCAGATTTTTTGGTCGTAAATCGAGACAACTATACACCAAATCCAAATCAGTTGCAAGTCCCAACTTACTTTTTTCACGGGATTTAACAGAAATTTTCCATTCTTCCAGAAGAATTTCCGGGCAGTATGCAATCCCTGCCCCATCGTAAATAAGCTTATGACACCCTCTGCTCAACACGTCATTTACAGCCCCCGGAACTGCATAAACTGCCTTCCCTTGCTCCAGCGCACAACCTGCCGTAATTAAAGAACCGCTTTTTTCTTTTGCCTCAACAACGAGCACCACATCGGAAAGGCCGCTTATAATTCGATTTCTTGCAGGAAAAAAATAATTTCTGGGAGCCGTTCCCGGAGGATATTCACTGATAATTCCGCCGCCGTTTCTTAAAATCCTGTCATACAATCGCTTATTTGCAGCCGGATAACACACATCAGCCCCGCTTCCAAGAACCGCAAAGGTGGGCGAATCCCCCTCAAGTGCCCCTTTATGTCCTTCTGAATCAATTCCAAGCGCAAGACCGCTTATCACCTGAACGCCTGCCCGACTTACAAATTTTCCATAGGAAAAGCTCTGGATTCTGCCATAAGAACTGCACATTCTCGCACCTACAATGGCAATAGACGGCTTTTCGTCGTCCGGAAGCCTTCCATAGAAATAGAGCTTCTCCGGCATTCCTGCAAGCTCCAGAAGACGCTTTGGATACCCCGCCTCTCCTTTTTTTACGCAGTACATCTTATTTTTTATTTCTTCCATATAGAAGCCCTCCTTCTTAATTCCAGTATTTTTTATCAAAAGCCCTACAGGAAAGCGCCTCTCCGATATGCGAAGAATCAATTATTTCCTTCCCTTGCAAATCTGCTATGGTTCTTGCTGTGCGAAGCACCTTATGATACGAACGGGCGCTGAATTTCATCTTTTCAAACGCCATTCCAAGAAGTCTTTCCCCCTCTCTTGTACAAGTGCAGTATTTTTTTATCTGCTTTCCTGTCATTTCTCCGTTAAAACGGATTCCTTCCTTTTTATATCGCTCCTTCTGTATATCCCGCGCCTTTTCCACACGAACCTTCATCTCAAAAGAACCTTCTCCTTTTTCCTGATCTGTCATCTGGGAAAAGGTAACTGCAGGAATATCTGTGCAAATATCAATTCTATCGAGAAGAGGACGACTGATCTTCCCAAGATAGTGGCTTACCTGACCAGCTGTACAAGTACACCGGTTCATATCCGGATAATATCCGCAGGGACAGGGATTCATGGCTGCCACAAGCATGAAGTTGGCCGGGAAATGATACGTACCTGAAGCCCTTGATAACACAATTTCTCTGTCCTCAAGGGGCTGGCGAAGTGTTTCAAGCGCTGCTCTCGAAAACTCCGGAAATTCATCAAGAAATAAAATTCCTCTATGAGAAAGCGTAATTTCTCCCGGTCCTGGATTTCGCCCTCCTCCCGTAAGTGCCTGGGGAGGGCTTGTATGGTGTGGATTTCGAAAAGGACGCTTTAAAATAAGAGGCGCTTCTTCTGACAAAAGACCTGCAATACTGTAAATTTTCGTAAGCTCCATTCCCTCCTCTTCGGTAAGGTCCGGCATAATTGTGGGAATTCTTCTTGCAAGCATCGTTTTGCCAGCTCCCGGCGGTCCTATAAGAAGAATGTTATGAAATCCTGCCGCTGCAATCTCCGCTGCTCTTTTTGCCCCTTCCTGTCCCTGAATCTCTTTAAAATCTTCTGTTTTTTCATCTATTACTTTACACATCTCCTCCTGACCTGCAAAATGCTTTTCCGGATTTTGAAGAAAAAGCAGCATTTCTCTTAATGTCCGTACTCCTATCACTTTTATATTTTTTACAAGAAGTCCCTCTTTTAAATTCCCTGAAGGAATGACGCAGAAGCGAAGCCCTGTCTCTCCTGCATGAATCACCCTTGGCAAAATCCCGGAAACAGGGTGGATTTCCCCATTTAAGCTCACCTCACCCACCATCATCACGTCTGTTAAAAGCTCCGGCTTTAACATACCGGAGGCTGCCAGAACTGCAGCTGCAACCGGAAGATCAAAGCCTGCACCCTCTTTTTTTATATCCGCCGGAACAAAATTTACGGTAATCCTCCTTGGCGGAAGGGCAACTCCACTGTTTTTCAGAGCTGTGCGCACTCTTTCCTGCGCTTCTTTCACCTGGGCAGATGCATATCCCACCATAGTAAAAGAAGGCAGCCCATTGCTCACGTCCGCCTCTACCTGGATGGGGCAGACCTCCATTCCGAAAATAGCAGCCGATAACACACTTGCAAACATATTCCTCCCTTCTTCAGACTCTGCCCGACAGCAGTCTGATCGATCAAAAAATAAAATATGGAAAAACAGACAGGAACCTGCCTGCGAGAAAGTAATTGAAATCTGATTTTAGTATAGTCCATTTTGCTCTGTATTGCAATAGTGCAAATCGTTCTGTTTTATACTTTTCTGAGAAAGAGGTGAAAATATGAAATTTCAGCGTATTCAGGATATGCGGACAGACGCGGACCTGTCACAAAGAGAGCTAAGTGAGATTCTTCATATCAGCCAACGTTCTTACTCCCATTACGAAACCGGCTCCCGCAATATTCCCATAGAGATGCTTATCCGCCTTGCAAATTATTATGACACAAGTATTGATTATCTTGTGGGCAGAACAGATGTGAAAAAAGCGTCCCAAAAAACAAAAAAAGAAAATCCCGGTCTCTGAATCCGGGATTTTCTTTTTATTTGCCTTCGTTTCTCTTTTTCTCTTCCCACTGAGCGATTTTGCTTACATTTGCGCTTTCATATTCATTAAAAATCTGATCCTGCTTTGCATCAAACTCTTCCGGCGGAACCGTCCCCTGATACCAGGATTTTCCGTTGAAATAATCGGCGATTCTCTCTGTAATGAAGATTCTTCCGCGTCTTGCATAAATTTCGTTTTTGGCAAGCTCCAGCTCTTTTGAAGAGTATCCGGAAATCTCCTCGTCTGTGAGATACCGGGTATTGCTTTCCGGGAAAATATAATCCCCTTCTGTTTTTTCTGTTTCCTCTGGTTTCTCTTCCGGTACAGGTGTGGCAGTCGGCTCCGGTTTTGGAGCTTCCTTTTTCTCTCTTGTAAAAAGACCGCTTACTTCAGGGCTTACGGCTGTTCCTTCCGCTCTCGCCTCTGTCCGGATATTCACATATAAGTTCCCTCCGTCAAAAGTAAGGCTTCCTGCCGCGCTGCTTCCAAAAGAATCATTAAATGAAAAAGTTGCCGCATTTCCTGCTACTTCTGCTGTCACATCCGCCTCGCATACATGGGCACCGTCCGCTCTGTTTGCCTGGCTGAAAGAAAAGGAAACGCTTTTATTGCTGATATTATAAATATTAAGACTTACCAGTCCGTCTGCACTGTACCACGTATTCCAGTAATCATCAGGATTAAAGGTTGCCCTCATGGTGATCACCGGTGTGGGCGTCGGTGTTGCGGTAGGTTCCGGAGTAGGTGTTGCAGTGGCTGCCGGAGTCGGTGTCGCCTTTGGCATCTTTTTCAAAATCTCCAGCATTTCCTGCTTTTCTTTTTCTGCTACTATATGTTTTTTATAGCCGCTTATGGCAACTGCTGATATTCCCAGTATAAGAAACAGGGCTATTGATATTATAAGAAGTATTTTTAATCTCTCTTTTTTTCTTTTCATACGGTATCACCTCTGTATTTATTATACTGGTCTGCCTTGGACTTTCTGTAATTATTCCTTTCCGCTCCAGCAGTATGTACACAGTTTACACGGTTCAATATCAATGGACTTTACAAGATCGTCCAGACGATGATATTTCAGAGAAGTAAAGTTTAATTCCTTGCGAATGTCCTCCAGCATCTCCTTATAATTGGTGGAATCAGGATTTGCATAATCTGCCAGAATTTTGGCATCTACATTTTCTCCTTCTCTCTTTAAAATCGTCCTTCTTGTAATCAGATCCAACTCCGATTTGGAACGTGAAAAGTTCAGATACTTACAGCCGAAAAGAAGCGGCGGACACGCCGGACGGATATGTACTTCTTTTGCCCCGTTGCTGTACAGGAAATCCGATGTTTCACGAAGCTGTGTTCCGCGCACAATAGAGTCGTCGATCATAAGAAGACTCTTGCCCTTAATAAGACGATGTACTGGTATCAATTTCATTTTTGCGATCAGACTTCTCTGGCTCTGCTGTGTCGGCATAAAGGAACGTGGCCAGGTAGGTGTATATTTAATAAATGGGCGGGCAAACGGAACACCGGAACGATTTGCATATCCAATGGCATGTGCAATACCGGAATCCGGTACACCTGCTACAATATCCGGATTCACTTCTCCCATATCTCTCTGTGCCAGCATATCTCCGCATTTATAACGCATCTCTTCCACGTTTACGCCTTCGTAAGTAGATGTTGGATAGCCATAGTATACCCACAGGAAAGAACAAATACGCATTTTTTCTCCCGGTTTCTGAAGTGTTTCCACACCTTCCGGCGTTACTGCAACAATCTCTCCCGGTCCCAGTTCTTTTACGTCCTCATATCCCAGGTTTACATAGGCAAAGCTTTCAAAAGATACACAACAGGCATCTTCCTTCTGTCCTATAATAAGCGGTGTTCTTCCAAGCTTATCTCGCGCTGCGATCAGCCCCTTCGGCGTAAGAATCAGCATGGTCATGGAGCCTTCAATCATATCCTGCGCATAGCGGATTCCCTCGATCATGTTTCCTTTCTGGTTGATCAGAGATGCCACCATCTCTGTAGGGTTTACACTTCCTCCGCTCATTTCCAGAAAATGTGTACTGCCATTTTTAAAAGAATGTGCAATCAGCTCATCCATATTGTTGATTTTTCCAACAGTTGTAATAGCAAAATTTCCCAGATGAGAACGAACAAGAAGAGGCTGAGGTTCATTATCGGAAATACAGCCAATTCCCAGATTCCCCTCAAGCTCTGCTACATCCCGGTCGAACTTTGTACGGAAAGGTGAGTTTTCAATATTATGAATCGCGCGGTCAAATCCTTTTTTTTCATCGTAAACCGCCATTCCTCCCCTTCTCGTCCCAAGATGAGAATGATAATCAATACCAAAAAACAAATCCAGAACGCAACTGGATTTTGAAGCTACTCCAAAAATTCCACCCATTTTTTTGTCTCCTTTTTTGTGTTTCCTCCCTTTTGGAGGGTGATAATCATACGCTACAATTATATAGAACACCATTTAATAAGTAAAGACATTTTTCACTTTTTCTTTTATGATTCCTTTTCTATATGCTTCAAGAAGGGATTTCAGCTCTTCTATTCTTACTTTTAAAGCTTTCCCTGTATCTGTATCACCCACAAGCTGTCTCTGGGACGTATAACGTACTGCCACACGGTTTGACACAATATCGCTCTCTTTTGAAACTGCCTCCTCAGCAGAGGAAAACGGCTCGTGAGCGCAGAGCATCAGTCCATAGGAATTATAAATAAGAGTATATCCTGCAATTCCTGTTACTTTTCTGTACGCCTCAGAAAACCCGCCGTCTATCACAATGACGCGTCCCTCACATTTTACAGGACTTTCTCCTTCACTCTGATGTACCGGCACATGACCGTTTATAATATGTCCTCTCTCCGGGTCAAGCCCAAACTCACGAAGCATATTTCCCACAATCTCCGGATTTTCCAGAAGACGGTAATAAGCGTTCTTCTTCTCTTTTTTTGCTTCTTTATCTGCAATAAAATATCCCTCGAAAGTCGCCATCTTATCTTTCCCAAAAAGAGGCGAATTGGGAGCTGCCCAGATATACCAGAGAATATCTCTGCTTTTCTGAAGTTCACCCTCTTCCAAAGAATAAAAGGCTCTTCTTACATACGCTTCCAGAACATCATAAAGCTGTTTTCCCTTATATGTTTCTCCGTAAACATTCACTTCCTTCAAACTTCCATCCTCATTAAGAGGAATGCTTCCGTGAAACAGAAGATTTCCGTTATAAACCTTGTATAATCCCCCTTTGTCCAGAAGGAGACGCACATGATCCTGAAGCCTTGTACAATTTCGAAATGCCCATTCCATGCGCTCCATAACCTCCTGCTCTCCTACTGTGAGAGCATACGGTTCTTTTGGATCGATCGTGGGAAATACGTTATCGCGAAGAGAATACACCGTCCCGTCTGCCATAGTGATTTCTCCCTTGTCGTAATCAATTCTGTGAAGCAGACATCTGTCATCCATTTGATATTCCGGATTTCTCATAAGAAGCTGCCCTTCCAGCTTAAACTGCATAATAGAAATTGCCTTGTGCATTTTCCGTCCAAGTTCTTTTTCCAGAGAACTGTACCCGTCCTCATCTCCTTTTACCGGGAAAAACTGACAGGAATCCTCTTTATATGCCTCCATTGCAAAAGTAGCAAGGGGCATCATGTTAATTCCGTATCCGTCCTCCAGAATATCGAGATTTCCGTAGCGGAGGCTGTTTCGGATCACTGTAGCAATGCAGGCTTTCTCTCCTGCCGCTGCCCCCATCCACACAACATCATGATTTCCCCACTGAATATCAAGAGAATGGTACTCCATAAGTTTATCCATAATAAAGTGGGGACCTGGTCCTCTGTCATAAATATCTCCCAGAATATGAAGATGATCTACAACAAGCCGCTGAATCAGCTCTGCCAGAGCAATAATAAAGTTCTCAGCTCTGCCAATCTGAATGATGGTATTTACAATAGCATCATAATACGCCTCTTTATCCAAAACCTCCACTTTTTCTGTAATCAGCTCTTCTATTACGTAAGCATAATCCGGAGGAAGCGCTTTTCGAACCTTGGATCGCGTATACTTGGAAGCTGTTGTTTTACAGATTTCAATGAGGCGGTACAAAGTGATCTTATACCAGTTTTCCATATCCTCCTCTTTCTTTTTCACAAGGGAGATTTTTTCTTTTGGATAATAAATAAGGGTGGCTATCGCTCTCTTATCCTGGTTGCTTAACGTATGTCCAAAAACATCGTCTATTTTTTTCCGCACAGCGCCGGAACCATTTCGGAGCACATGGGAAAATGCCTCGTATTCCCCATGAATATCCGAAAGAAAATGCTCCGTTCCTTTGGGCAGATTTAAAATTGACTGAAGATTGATAATCTCTGTAGAAGCCTTTCCAATAGTTGGATAAAGCTCTGCCAGACGTTCTAAATACCGCAGTTCTTCTTTCATAAGTCCTCCTGTTTTGTCAGCCTGTAAAGTCAAAAAGTGACATCTGATTCGACTGTGGAATATCTCCAAATAAATGCAGATCATCCATCAAATCAATTACGGTTTTACTTACCTTTGTCCTGTCGCGGAAGTCGTCCTTGGAAAGAAATTTTCCCTGTTTTGCCGCCTCCACAACCGCATCTGCCGCCTTGTCTCCAAGACCGTCTATAGTATCCAAAGACGGCATCAGTTTTCCGTCAATAATCTGGAAACGATGCGCCTTTGCCGTATATAAATCAATGGGAAGAAACTCAAAGCCGCGGGCATACATCTCCTGTACAATACGCATATCTTTTAATGTATCCTGTTCTTTTTTGGAAGCTTCATCTCCTTTTTTACGGATTTCTTCCATATAAAATTCCAGTCTGTCCTTTCCCATACACATAAGCTCATAGGAAAAAGCAGTGGCACGTATGCTGAAATAAGAAGCGTAATATGCAAGGGGATGAAATACCTTATACCATGCAATGCGATATGCCATCATAACATAAGCAGCCGCGTGCGCCTTAGGGAACATATATTTAATCAGCTTACAGGACCAGATATACCAATCTGGAACATCATGCTCTTTCATGGTTTCTATCCACTCGTCACGAAGACCTTTTCCTTTTCGGACACTTTCCATGATGGTAAAGGCAAGCCCACTCTCCACACCTTTTCCAATGAGATAAATCATAATATCATCTCGTGTACAGATTGCTGTGGAAATGGTTGCTTTTCCTTCCTGGATCAACACCTGCGCATTTCCAAGCCATACATCCGTTCCATGGGAAAGCCCAGCAATACGCACAAGATCGGAAAAGTATTTTGGTTTTGTATCAATTAACATCTGCATGGCAAAATCAGTTCCAAACTCCGGGATTCCAAGGCATCCAAGCTTACAGCCACCAATATCCTCCGGTGAAATTTTAAGGGCTTTTGTACTTGCAAACAAAGACATTACGTCCTTCTGGTCAAGAGGAACTGTCCTTGCGCTGATACCGGTTAAATCCTCCAGCATTCGGATCATGGTGGGATCATCGTGTCCCAGTATATCAAGTTTCAGCAAGTTTCCATCGATGGAGTGGTAATCAAAGTGGGTGGTAATAATATCGCTGTTTACATCATTTGCCGGATGCTGTACAGGAGTAAATTTTTCAATTTCCTCCCCTTTTGGAAGAACAATGATTCCTCCGGGGTGCTGTCCTGTTGTACGGCGCACTCCGGTACATCCCTGAACAATTCGGTTAATCTCGCAATAACGCTTATGAACACCCCGCTCCTCAAAATAATTCTTCACATAACCAAAGGCTGTCTTTTCCGCCAGCGTACCGATCGTTCCCGCCTTAAAGGTCTGCCCTTTTCCGAAAATAACTTCCGTATAGCGATGTGCGTTTCCCTGATATTCTCCCGAAAAGTTAAGGTCAATATCCGGCTCCTTATCTCCCTTAAATCCAAGGAAGGTTTCAAACGGAATGTCAAACCCTTCTTTATACAACTTCTCTCCGCATACCGGACAGATTTTATCCGGCATATCACATCCTGCCATTCCGGCATATTTTTTTACTTCCGGCGTGTCAAATTCGCTGTATTTGCACTTCGGACAAATATAATGGGGAGGAAGGGGATTTACCTCTGTAATTCCCGACATAGTTGCCGCAAAAGAAGAACCGACAGAACCACGGGATCCCACAAGATAACCGTCCTCATTTGATTTCCATACAAGTTTCTGGGCAATAATATACATTACGGCATATCCATTTGAAATAATGGAGTGCAATTCCCGCTCCAATCTGTCTTCTACAATCTTCGGAAGAGGATCTCCATAAATTTCATGCGCCTTATCGTAACATATATTCCTTAAATCCTGATCAGAATTTTCGATAACAGGAGGGAATTTATCCGGATGGATCGGCGAAATTTTCTCAATCATATCTGCGATTTTATTTGTATTCGTAATGACGACTTCCTCCGCCTTTTCGCTTCCCAGATACGCAAATTCCTCCAGCATTTCCTCTGTGGTCCTAAGATAGAGCGGAGCCTGATTATCTGCATCGGAAAATCCGTTTCCGGCCATAATGATTCTTCTGTAAACCTCGTCCTGAGGATCCATAAAATGTACGTCACAGGTGGCGACAACCGGCTTTTTAAACTGCTCTCCAAGCTTTACAATATTTCTGTTTATCTCCTTTAAGTCCTCTTCGGAATGCACCATATCGTTTCTCTCATCCGCAATCATAAACTGATTGTTTCCAAGAGGCTGGATTTCCAGATAATCATAAAAATTTACGAGTCGTGCAATTTCCTGTTCCGGTGCATTTCGAAGGATTGCCTGATAGAGTTCTCCTGCCTCGCAGGCACTTCCGATGATCAGCCCTTCCCTGTACTTCTCAAATACGCTTTTCGGCACGCGGGGACGTCTGTGGTAATATTTCAAATGAGACTGGCTTACCAGTTTATAAAGATTGATTCTTCCCGTCTCATTTTTTACAAGAATAATGGCATGATAGGTAGGGAGCTTTTTAATCGTATCGGAAGAAACAGCGCCCTGGCGGTTCAGTTCCTCCACGTCATAAATATCACGCTCTGCACACATTTTCACAAATCTTACAAAGATTTCCGCAGTACATGCCGCATCGTCCACCGCTCTGTGATGGTTTTCCAGTGAAACGCCCACCGCCTTTGCTACCGTATCCAGCTTGAAACGGTTTAAGGCAGGAAGAAGAAAACGAGCCATTCCTACTGTATCCACATATGTAAAATCCGTAGATATTCCCTGACGTTTACAATTCTCTATAATAAAGCTCATATCGAAATCTGCATTATGTGCCACCATAACTGCTCCCTTACAGAAGTCTATAAACTCCGGCAGAACCTCCTCAATCACAGGCGCATCCATCACCATTCCGTCATTTATGCTTGTAAGCTGCTCAATCCGGAAAGGAATCGGAACTTTCGGATTTACGAAAGTGGAAAATCTTTCTGTAATTTCACCGTTTTCTACACGGACTGCACCGATTTCTATAATTTTACAGGTAAGAGGAGAAAATCCTGTTGTCTCTATATCAAAGACAACAAAGGCATCGGAAAGCTTCTGCCCTTTTCCGTTTGTAACCATACCTTTTAAATCATCAACAAGGTACGCCTCCATCCCATACAGCACCTTAAAATCAGATTCTTTCGGAACACAGCCTCCCCATGCATCAAAACAGTGATTGGCTTCCGGGAAAGACTGCACCACTCCGTGGTCTGTAATGGCAATTGCCTTATGCCCCCACTCATATGCTCTCTTTACGAGAGCCTTTGCATCCGTGACTCCGTCCATATCACTCATTTTTGTATGGCAGTGGAGCTCTACTCTTTTCTGAGGGCTGGTGTCCATTCTTGTTGTTGTAAAATCTGCGATTTTCTTAATTCCCCAGATAGAACCAATTGTAAGCTCACTGTCAAAACGGTCAATGGTAGTAACACCTCTGAGCTTTAAAAACGCTTTCTTTTTTACGTGCTCCGTCACTTCCGGAACCTGTTCGTTTCGAAGAAACATTTTTACTACAATGGTATCTGTAAAATCTGTGACAGGGAAAATGAGAATGGTCTTTTCATTTCGTATTTCCCTTGCCTCCACATCAAGAACCTGTCCCCTGATAATGACTTCTCCCATTTCTCCTGTGATAGATTCCAGAGGAATTGCCTCTCCCTCAAAATCTCTTCCATAGATAACGTCCGGATTGCTGTCCCGGCGAAAGCCTCCGCGAAAATCTCCTTTTTGTGCCTTCTTTTCGAAAGTCTTTTTCTCCGGACTGCCGGCATTCTTTTCCTTTTTTCCATCTTTTCCGGAAGATTTTTCCTTTTTCTTTTCTTCCTCTTCCGCTTTTTCCCGGGCACGCACTCCTGCATTTTTCAGTACATTTTCCACTTCCTGCTGAATTTGAAGAACTGCATTTTTTCGGTATTTACTCTCCTCTGTCTCCTCAAATTCCATCTCCACTTTCAAATCCATTCCGCATCTCTCGCAAAACACTTTGTGCAGATATTCTACAAGGATCTCACTTTTTTCCCTGGCTATCACAGAATCAGGAAGCACCATGCGAAGAATGTTATCATCCGGAAATTCTATGTGCGAACGCTTAAAGAGATTGTACTCCAGCATATTGTAATTGCGCAGCTCAAGCTCCATGCTTCCCCTATATGCTTCCAGAAAATTTTTCGGCGTATACTGCCTGGAAAGAATAAACTTTTCAATGACAGTTACCGTAATCGCAATTCCCGGAAAGCACTGTCTTTCAATCTCTTTTTCCAGTTCAAAGAGATGTTTTTTGTGAATCCATCTCTCACTCTTTACATAGACACGAATATGCGTTTTTGCCGGATTGCAGGATACCTTTGTAACAGATACCATATCAAGAAGCTCTTCCAGCTTTTCATTTACCTTTAAATGGGGAAACACATCAAAAAAGTCTTTTTCCATAAATGATTCTTCCTTTACTTCCAGTTTAGAAGCTCTGCTCGCAGAGTATTAAGAAGCTCTGATTCCGGCACTTTCTTTATAATCTCTCCCTTTTTAATAAGAAGTCCCACACCTTTTCCGCCTGCAATTCCTATGTCCGCTTCCTTTGCCTCGCCAGGTCCGTTTACTACACAGCCCATCACTGCCACCTTAATATCAAGAGGAATATCCTGTACCATTGTCTCCACCTGATTCGCAAGACCGATAAGGTCAATCTGGGTTCTTCCGCAGGTAGGACAGGAAACCACCTCGATTCCTCCTTTTCGAAGCCCCAGTGTTTTTAAAATTCTTTTTGCAGATTTGATTTCCTCAAGAGGTGCTCCTGTAAGGGAAACGCGGATAGTATCTCCAATCCCCTGAGAAAGAATCATTCCAAGACCCACTGCCGATTTTATATTTCCGGAATAAAGAGTTCCGGCTTCTGTAATTCCCACATGCAGCGGATAATTTGTTTTTTCCGCAATCAGCTCATGTGCTTTTGCACACATTAAAACATCTGAAGATTTAATACTGATTACAAGATTATCATATCCTAAATCCTCAATAATTTTTACTTTATCAAGAGCACTCTCCACAAGCCCTTCTGCTGTCACACCATTATATTTTTCCACAAGTTCTTTTTCAAGAGAACCGCTGTTTACACCAACACGAATCGGAATATTTCTTTCCTTTGCTGCATCTACCACCGCTTTTATTCGCTCTGTGCTTCCAATATTTCCCGGATTGATACGGATTTTATCTGCTCCGTTTTCCATAGCAGCAATGGCAAGTCTGTAATCAAAATGAATATCTGCCACAAGAGGGATATGTATCTGTTTTTTAATTTCTCCAAGAGCCTTTGCTGCTTCCATTGTAGGAACTGCACAGCGGATAATCTCACATCCTGCTGCCTCCAAAGCCAGAATCTGTTCTACTGTCGCCTGCACATCTTCTGTCTTTGTATTCGTCATAGACTGAATCAGAATGGGATTTCCTCCTCCGATTTTTCTGTTTCCAATCTGAATTACCTTTGTATTATCTCTGTACATTTTTTTCCTCCTTCTCCAATCTCTTCTGCCTTTTCATCCCCAGAGCAAACAAAACGATTCCTGCAACAGTACCTACAAGCATAAGAATCATTCCACCAAGCCACAGATTGTTTCTGTGCCCAAACGCGCCCCAGATTGCCAGTACAAGAACTCCAAGCCCCATCCCGCTGCCAAGGATTCCTCCTGTAACTGTCATAAGCATTGCCTTTAACTGATCACCTGGTTTTTTTTCTTTATGATCCATCTTCGTCAACTCCACTTTATTTTAATAGCCTTATTATAACGAAATCCCGTTTTAAAAACAAGCATCCCGGAAATTCCAAATATTTTTTTACTGTTTTCTAAAAAAATACAATTTTTCCATTGAAGTTAATAAGTAAAAGTTTTACAATAGTAAACAAGTGAAGCATTAAATAAAACGGAGGAAATTATTATGGAAAAAAAGAATATTGACTGGGCAAATCTGGGATTTGGATATGTAAATACAGATTACCGTTTTGTTTCCAATTTTAAAAACGGCGCATGGGAAGAGGGAGCACTGACAGAAGACCCAATGGTAACCATTAATGAATGTGCCGGCGTTCTTCAGTACGCACAAACAGTATTTGAAGGAATGAAAGCATATACAACAGAAGACGGACGCATTGTCACCTTCCGCCCTGACTTAAATGCCGAGCGTATGGAAGCTTCTGCAAAAAGACTGGAAATGCCTGTTTTCCCAAAAGAACGTTTTGTTGACGCAGTCATTCAGACTGTAAAAGCAAATGCTGCCTATGTTCCCCCTTACGGCTCCGGCGCAACGCTTTATATCCGTCCTTATCAGTTCGGAACAAATCCTGTTATCGGCGTAAAACCGGCTGATGAGTACCAGTTTCGTGTATTCACTACCCCGGTTGGACCTTACTTTAAAGGCGGTGTAAAACCTCTTACAATCCGCGTCAGCGATTTTGACCGTGCCGCGCCTCGTGGAACAGGGCATATCAAAGCAGGCCTTAATTATGCAATGAGTATGCATGCTATTGTAGACGCACATAATCAGGGATTCGACGAAAATATGTATCTTGACCCGCAGACTCGCACAAAAGTAGAGGAGACCGGCGGCGCCAACTTCCTTTTTGTAACAAAAGACGGAAAAGTTGTCACACCGAAATCTGACAGTATTCTTCCATCTATCACACGCCGCTCTCTGATTCAGGTAGCAAAAGATTATCTTGGTCTGGAAGCAGAAGAAAGAGAGGTTTATCTTGACGAGGTTTCCGATTTTGCCGAATGTGGCCTTTGCGGAACTGCTGCTGTTATTTCTCCGGTAGGAAAAATCGTAGACCACGGAAAAGAAATCTGTTTCCCAAGCGGTATGACAGAAATGGGACCTGTTACAAAGAAATTATATGAAACGCTTACAGGCATTCAGATGGGACGTATCGAAGCGCCGGAAGGCTGGATTCAGGTAATTGAGTAAAGATATCTACTTATGAAAAAGGAATGCTTTTTGAGCATTCCTTTTTCATATATGACTATTTGTTTCTTTTCTTCCATGACGCTATAAATACACCTGTATTTAAAAGCACTCCCATAGCAAGAATCAGGATAAAATCTCCTGATATTTTCACTGCAAGTCCCTGAAATTGTATAATAAGCTGTACAACCGGCAATATACTTATAATAAGACCTGCCGCTGAAAAAATCATACTTCTTTTATACCCTTTCCCTGCCGCCAGAAAACAGGCGGCAAGAAAACCAACCGCAATTCCGAGTATTGTCATTGCTTTTCCAGGAGCTGAAATTTTTCCGGCAATAAAAACAGATGTGGGACCATCGGCTCCTCCTATGATACTGACAGAAGCCTCCGCCATCTCCCTTTCTATCCTCTGATTTTCCAAAAATCCTTCTACCGCAAAAACCAAAAACAGAATCGCAACAAAAATTGAAAAACATAAGAACAGGATACTAAAAAAATTTTTACCCTCTTGCCTTGTCTCCATCTCTTCATTAAACCGCTCTGCTACCTCTTTCGGGCTTCCCATCTCCTTTATTACTTCATCTGCAGTCGCCCCCGCCTCCATGCGAAGATGGATTTCTGTTGCCAGATCAGTGTTAATACGTGCTTTCATTTTTAAAGGCATATGCAGGTTACGTTCAATGGCATTTACATATTTTTTTATTTTTTTCTGTTCCTCTGTCATTCATTTTCCCTCCTTTCTTTATTCTTCCTCTTCTGCTTCCTCACTTTCTTCCTGCTCCGGTTCCTCATACTCTTCCTGTTCTATTTCCCCGACGTCCTCCTCTTCGGTTTCCTCTTCCTGCATTTCCTGAGGCTTCGGTTTTTCCTGTGATTCCGGTTTCTCCTGTTGCTCTGGTCTTTGTACAGGCTTTGTATTCTCCGGCAAAGAAACAGGCGGTACTTTTGAAACAAACTCCTCTTCGGTTTTTTCCTTTTCCTCCTCTTCCTGATCTTCTTTTTCTTCTTCTTTTTCTTCTTCTTTTTCTTCTTCTTTTTCTTCTTCTTTTTCTTCCGCTTCGCTTTCTTTCTCTTCTTTTTCTTCCTTCTTTTCCTCCAGCTCCTCTTGCTCTTCTTCCATATCTTCTTCAAATATTTCTGAAAACGTTGCTAATTCCGGATATTGTTTTAGAAATTTTGCTGCTTTCTCCGGCGGAAACTCTTCAAGAATCTCTTCCAGTTGTTCCCCCTTTGCTGCCTTTTCCAGGAGGAATATACTAAGCGGCTTCTTCTCTTTCTTTGCCTGCTCTATATCTGACACTGTTCCCTGCATATAGACAGTTTCCTCATTTCCCAGTACTTTCTGAAGCAGTTCTTCAAAGTTTTCTGCTTCTTTCTGATTTTCCTCGTAAAAACCGTATCCTATAATCCGATGTTCTTCATCCTGGAAGGATTTTGTCTGTTTTAATATCTTTCCTGCTTCTTCCAGTTTTTTACCCTCCAGTTTTTCAAGACTTTTCTGAGAAAAACTGTGATTGTAGGAAACTGCTTTTTTCACTGTATGCTTTTCGTCCAGTTCAAACTGTATGCTTCTCTGTCCGTCCACAGCAACCACAGCATACGGTACAGATGAAATTCTTATAAACAGAGTGAGACCGATTACTGCAGCCAGAACTGCCGCTGCGACTGTCATTATCTTCCATGAAATTATTTTTTTCCCTTTTTCCGAAATCTTCTGAATACTGTCTTCTTTATGAAATAAGTCTTCATGAAGAATATAAATACGTCTTCCCACCTTCATTCCATCTTTTTTCCGAATCCGGACTACAGCTCCATCTTCTGTCATCGCAAGGCAGTAATCTTCCTTAATTTCCATAACCAAAACTTTAAGATACATGATTTCACCTCGTCCCCTTAATCCAATAGCGCAAACCGGTAAACTCTCTGATAAAAATAATCATCACTGCCAATATAAATGTTTTACTGTTTTTTACCACCTTTTCTGTTACCTTTCCAAGACGGGCAACTCTTCGCACAGGCAGTTTTCTCTTCCTGTATGTCTCTTCCACCGTTTCCGTATCCTCACTTGCAATTTCTGCCGTCTGTACTGCTGTCCTTCTTGTATCTCTATGTTTTGGAGATGTATCCGCAAGTTTTTCCAGAGTCAGTCCAAACAAAAGAAGCTCTTCTCTATACTTTATAATCTCCTCATGCAATTTCTCTATTTCCTCATTTTCCTCCTTTTCACTCTGAGAAAAATCCATTCCCGCCTCCTGCAGGGCTTCCAGTGACTCTTCTTTCATATGTACATTTCTCTTTTCCACATAATTTTTAAGTCGGCTTTCTATTACAAGTTTTGCAAAAGACAGAAAATTTCCTCTGTCCGCTTCATATCTTTTTACCGATTCTGCAAATGCCAGAAGCCCAATACTGAATTCTTCATCGTTTTCTATGTAAACGTATCTCCCGGTAAAATTACTGACTGTACGAATCAAAAACGGCATATGCCTTTCAATAAGACTGTTCAGATTTTCCAGTTTTATTTCTTCTCCCGGAATCATACCTGCGCCCCCTCCTCTGTCTGTTCTGCCTATGTCTATTATACCATATTCCGGAAAAGCTGTCAGGATAAATTCTGCGCCAGAAGGTTGACACTATCAATTCCTCCAAGTTCAAAAATCTCTTCAATGACCCGGTTTTCTTTTTTTCTGTCACACTGCACTTCATATACAACTTCAAAAGAATCCGACAAAATATTTTTCGCCTTTACTATACTGTGATCTGTTGTTCCCTGTATAATTTCCTGAATGGTATCAAGATCCGCATTACTTCCACGTACTACAAGGAGCAGAGGATTATTTCTTTCCCCTTTATTTTTTGAAACAATCATGATGACTGCCAACACTATGCTTCCCACAGCTCCTATCAAATAACTCTGCGTAGCGGCAGCAATTCCGATTGCCATAGACCAGAAAATAAATCCTATGTCCCGTGGGTCATGTATATTCGTCCGAAACCGCACAATAGAAAGAGAGCCCAGCATTCCAAGAGACAATGCCAGATTTGACTGTATCAGTTCCATTAAAACAACTGATATAAGTGCAAGGGTTACAAGAGTAACTGCAAATTTCGGCTGAAAAGAAGCTTTTGTATTTGCAAAACGATATGCCAGGAGCATAATTCCCGCCAGAATAACGGCTGTTCCTGTATTTAAAAGAATTACATCAATTCCCGGTCGTCCTGTCATTATCTGCATAAGTTGTTCCATACTATCACCCTTTCCTTTCTAACTGTCTTTTTCAAGTTTTTCTGTTCTTATGGAAATTCCATCTGAAATAAAATCAATAGCAAGCTGATTCCCTTCTGAATAAACAGGTTCTATCTTATACGCCATCAACCTAGCTGCTATTTCCGGATTCACCGAATCCGGATTTTCTTCTTCATTCCCGGTAATCAGTCCGTATTCTGGTTTTACACGCTCCAACAAAGTAACAGATGTAGCATCTGTCTCCCCATGATGTCCCAACTTCAATATGTCTGCCCGGATTTTTACATTTTCCGCGAGATACTGCGCTTCTTCCTCCTTTTCCATATCTCCGGTTATAAGAATTGCCGTATTTCCATACACAATGCGGATTATCATAGAATTATTATTTTCATTTCTTTTATCCTCGGATTTTGGAATCCAAACAGACAGTTGAGCATTTCCCAAAGATAAAACTTCTCCGCCATTCATTTTTTCTACTGCTGTTCCCGCCTTCTCTGCCATAGCACATATATCTATCTTTTTATAGGAAACCGTATCTTTTCCGGAAATATATACAGCTTCCACCGGGAATTCATGCATTATCTTTTCTACATTTCCCGCATGATCTTTATGTCCATGAGAAATAAAAAGCCCTTTCAACTCCCTCACTGATTTTTTCTGAAAAACTGCTTTTATCTGATCCCAGTCCTCTTTTTTTCCCGTATCAAACATATAATATCCCTCATGTGGGATTTCCAGCAGAAAAGCATCTCCTTTTCCTATCGTAATAAATGAAAATGTCATTTCTTCCATAGGCAATTGGGATTTTTCTTTTTCCGCTTTTCCCTTACATCCCGAAACTAACATGCATACAGCTACAAGAACAGCAGCCATCTTCCATACTCTTTTCTTCAAATTTGTCCCCTCCTTTACGCCACCTTCGTTTCCGGCGCCAGAACATTTACTCCATGTATTCCTTCATGGCTGCTGAGCATGGATATAAGATGTTCCTCCTCCGGTTCTTTTACGCGAAGCTCATATACAAGCTCAAATGTATCCGGAAATACATTTTTGCTTTGCACTGTACTTCCCGCTGCATTTTCCAAAAGCGCCTGAACAAAATCAAGCTGTTTGTTGTCTCCCCTCACAATTACCATCCTCGCATTTCGTTTTCGAATGGTTTTATTCAAAATAAGAAGTACACAACCAAGAACTCCGGAACTGACTGCCCCTATCAGAAATGCTCCCACTGCTGAAGAAATTCCTACTGCAAGCGCCCAGAAAACAAATCCCAAGTCCTGTGGGTCTTTTGTGTTCGTCCTTATTCTGCATATGGAAAGAGAACCCAGCACTCCAAGAGACAAAAGCGGATTGTTCTGAATTAATGCAAGAAGTACCGTTGAAATACAGGAAAGCATCAAAAGAGTAATATTAAATTTTCTATTATAAGTAAGTGTATCATGACATAAACGATAAATAATCATGACAAACCCTGCCATTCCAACGGAAAACAAGAGGCTTGTACATAAATTCGCTCCTGTCAGTATGTAAGTGCCCCCAAGACTTTTTCCCATAAATATTTCCATAAGTTCGCTCATGGTATTCCCTCCTTCTAATAATAATACATTTTTAAAAGACTTCTGGATGTTCCGAATTTACTTGGCGGCTTTCTGGAAAGATCGCATTTTCCCAAAACCTCCTGAATCTGTTTCAAAAGAAATCTGTCATATTTCACTTCCAATATCGTTTCATCCCCCGCAAGCCCGCTTTGATAATTTAGCTTTTCCGCAAATAAGTCATAGCAAAAATCACAATACCGGAGATTATTATCCATTGTAATTCTTGTATTAAAGTTTGGGTGCGTATATGCTCTCCTGTCATATTCAATAAGAGATACCGGTCTATATAAACGGGTTGTCATTAAATCATAAACATACTGCACCATACCGCTTTGATAATGAAAAAGTACCTGATAATTTCCCTTCAGAATTTCCTTTGCATCTTCTCTTGATACAATCAGACTTTCCTTTATCTCCCTGCCGAAATACTTTCTTTTTAATTCAAATTTTGCAGTTTTATCCTCAGGATGATATACACGAAGACGGATACGTTTTTTTTCATCTGCATGCTGTCTTTTCGCTTCGTAATCTTCATTTGTAATACTGTCAAAGTATACGCTTCGAACAGTATACCCATTATATCCTCCATAGGCATCCGGTATTAAAATTCTGTCGAGCGCATCCAGAAGAAAAAGTCTGTCCGGCAATGACAGCAGATACTTTACTTCTCTTCTGGAAACAGACAGTGTTTTTGATTTCTGTATTTTTTTCTCCATGAGATTCACCTCCCTGCTTTTGCTATAATATACAGATACAGATTTCATTTTCGGTACTATTTTTTACAAAATTTTATTTTTTCCGAAAAAAAACAGGAACATTTTAATATGCTCCTGTTTCTTTCCGCATTTTCAATTTTACCTTCCTCCAGTTTTCCACCGAGGATTTTTTATACCGCTTACGGCTCTTACTTTTTCTCCCACTTCTCACTGACCGGATTTACATGAACCATACAGTGCTTTACTTCTTCAAATTTCTTTTCTATAGAGCGGTGAACTTTTTCCGCAATCGTATGTGCTTCCTTTAAAGTCATATCATCATCTGCCGCAATCTCAATATCAACATAAATTTTAGACCCAAAAAGTCTTGTACGAATCACATCTATGCGCTGTACACCCTCCACATCCTGAATCACTTCCCGCATTTCCTGTACTGTTTTTTCATCACAGGAATGGTCTACCATCTTGTCAATGGCATCTCTGAAAATATCAATAGCCGCCTTTGCAATAAAAATACAGATTACAACGCTGGCAATCGGATCAAGAATCGGATACCCCATTCTGGCGCCAAGAATACCAATGAAGGCTCCGATAGAAGAAAGCGCATCGGAACGGTGATGCCATGCATCTGCCATCAATGCTCCTGAATTTATTTTCTTTGCCGCTGCCCTTGTGTACCAGAACATCCACTCCTTCACAATAAGCGAAACTACTGCAGCAACAAGTGCAAGCATTCCGGGAATCATAAGATCTTTTCCTGAGGTACCGTCAATAATCTTTTGAATACCGCTGATACCAATTCCAGCTCCTGTAATCATCAAAAGCCCGGCAAGAAGAATCGACGACACACATTCCAGACGTTCATGGCCATACTGATGCTCCTTATCTGATTTTTTTCCTGCCATATTTACCCCGACAATGACCACCACTGTACTTGCCACATCAGAGGCAGAGTGAATCGCGTCTGAAATCATAGCACCGGATCTTGCAATAATACCGGCAAGCAGCTTAAATAAAGAAAGTACCACATTTACAAAAATACTGACGCCGGATACACGCATGGCAACTTGCTGATCTGTCTCTGGCTTTTTACTTTCCTGTTTCATTTTAAATCCTCCTCATTTTGATTTTCATTTTCAAATCGTCTCCTGATAAAATAGCTTTTACGAGACAAAAAAACACATCTGCGGAACATACACTGTCCCACAGATGTGCCGCTTTTCAGAAAAATCTCTGAATTCTTATCACATCTGCTGCTTTGAAGCCCGGCTCTATACCATATCGTATCGCCTGATCAGTTTGTACTGTTGAATTTGCATTCTATCAGAATGTAACGCAGTGCAAAAGTTTTTTATGATATTACTATATCTATATGAAAAAGTCAAGAAAAAAGAGACACTGTTCAGGAACTTTCCTAAACAGCATCTCTCTTATTTACAGTCTTGTATTTTTATTCGTTCTTATTATCTACCAAACTGCATATCGTTGTTACCGGAATCTGTTGTCCACATTTCCAGCATGTTGATCGGGTCGTTGTAGTCTGCTAACCAACCTTCACGACAGAAGTCGAATTTACCCTGTTTTCTTTCATCAAGGAATACAGACCATTCACGAGTTTCAACTGTTACATTGATACCAAGAGCTGCAAAATCCTGCTGGATTGCTTCACCAATCTTAACGTTACCTTCTGCATCATTTGTAAGGTATGTCATGTTGATTGGAGTATTTGCAGAAAGCATACCATTTTCATCAAACTCGTAGCCAGCACCTTCAAGAAGTGTTCTTGCTTCTTCCAGATTTGCCTCGTATGCTTCCGGACTTGGATCAAAGTATCCTACTTTATCCTCTAACGGATATGTGTAAGCATCGTCATTTGTACGGAATTCTCCGCCATTACCGTCTAACATACCTGTCGGGATAAATGTGTTTGCAATTTCCTGCTCTGCCTGACCGATTGTGTCAACAATGTACTGACGGTCAATAATAAGGTTCATAGCTTTTCTCATATCAGCAGCCTGCTGAACAGTTTTTCCTGCAAACAGTTCGCTGTTTACATTGAATCCAGCATAGTATGTTCCCAGAGTCGGGATCTTGTGGAAGTCTTCTCTTGGAGCAGCTGTTTCCATCATATCTGTTGCGATTGTGTCGATGAACTGTAAGGAACCATCTTCATATGCATTCCATACTGCAGTATCATCTGCACTTAACATAAACTGAATTTTTTCAAGAGATACTGCATCTGCGTTGTAGTAGTTCGGGTTTTTCTCATAAGTCATAGACTCATTGTGTTTCCACTCTGTACATGTCATAGGACCGGAAGTAACAAATCCAGATTCAATACACCATGCACCCGGGTTTGTATCTGCGCCTTCAGCAGATTCAACACTCTGCTGCGGAACCGGATAGAATGCCGGGAATGCGCAAAGGTCAAGGAAGTATGCACATGGAGCTGTCAGGTTTACAGTAAATGTTTTGCCGTCTTCAGAAGCTTCAATATCAAGACTTCCGTCATCTTTTCTTGCAATAATGTCTGCAAGATAGAAGTAATCTGCACCTGTTTCAGGTGTTACAAGACGATTCCAGCTGTAAGCTACGTCTTCTGCATTCAGTTCTTCACCGTCAGACCATTTCAAACCATCTTTCATAGTAAATGTATAAGTAAGACCATCATCGCTCATCTCATAGCCTTCTGCAAGATCCGGAACAAGCTGTCCTTCTGCATCGTAAGTATAAAGACCGGAAAATGCAAGAATTGCAAGTGCAGCACCGTCTACTGTAGAGTTCAGGGCCGGGTCAAGTTTGTTTGGCTCAGAAGCAATCTGAAGGCTTAATGTATTATCTGGAGTTTTTGCAAATCCAAAATACTTAAATCCAAATAAGTTTGAATAAATATTCTCTACATCTGTCTTCTGCATGTATACATCATTGTAGTAATACAGCGGAATGATTGCCCATGTGTTCATCAGCTCATCCTCTGCTTCATGCATCAGAGCCTCACGTTTTTCAAGATCTGTTTCTTTTCTGATCTCTTCGATTCTCGCATCATATGCCTCCCATGCAGGAGCTGCTTCGCTGGATGGTGCGTGTTCTTCAGAAGCAAATACAGATACGCCTCCCAGACTTGTTACTGCCATAGCTGCTGCCATAGCAAGTGCTAAGTGTTTCTTTCTCATAAATATGTTCCTCCTTTAACTGGATTTTTTGACAGTATTTCTGCCTTTTATTCTACAACGCCCTGTATGTACAGAACTAATTGTATTCTTTTATTTGTTAAAACATGCAACCATGTGTCCGTTGCCTCTGTCAGTAAGAGACGGACATTCCTTGGCACATCTCTCTGTTGCATATTTACATCTTGTGCGGAATGCACATCCTGTAGGCATTCTAAGCGGGCTTGGAACATCGCCCTCAAGTATGATTCTCTGACGCTCTTTTGCCATTTTGGGATCCGGATAAGGAACTGCACTTAAAAGAGACTGTGTATACGGATGAATCGGACTTTCATTCAGTTCATCTGCATCTGCAATTTCCACAATTCTTCCAAGATACATAACAGCAATACGGTCTGAAATATGATGTACAACGAGAAGGTCATGTGCAATAAAAAGATATGCAACTCCCAGCTTCTCCTGTAAGTCTTCAAACATATTGATAACCTGAGCCTGAATAGAAACGTCCAGGGCACTGACGGCCTCATCACATACAATGAATCTTGGATTTGTGGCAAGCGCTCTTGCAATACCGATTCTCTGGCGCTGACCGCCGCTGAACTCATGCGCATAACGTGTCGCATGCTCTGCATTCAATCCAACAAGCTCCATCAGTTCAAGAATACGGTCTCTTCGCTCACCTTTTCCATTATACAGCTTATGTACATCAAGAGGCTCTCCGATAATATCTTCTACTGTCATACGAGGATTCAGAGAAGAATACGGATCCTGAAATACCATCTGCATTTCTTTACGCATATGACCGATACTGTTTTTATCTACTCTCTGACCATCAAAAAATACATCACCTGATGTTGGTGTATATAATCTTAAAAGAGAACGCCCTACTGTTGTTTTTCCACAGCCGGACTCTCCTACAAGACCAAGTGTCTCTCCCGGTTTAATATTGAAAGATACGCCGTCAACCGCTTTTAACGGACTTGTCTTCATAAATCCGGTTTTTATAGGGAAATACTGCTTCAGGTTATTTACCTCAACCAGATATTCGCTTTTATTTGTCATATCACTCATTGTTTTCTCCCTCCTGCTGTGCCTCCATCTGTTTCTTCACATTCATCCAACAGGAAGCAAAATGGCCATCCGGCATCTGCATTTCCGGCGGAACCTCCTCGATACAGATTTTCATGGCATTTTCACATCGCGGACAGAATGCACAACCCTTCGGCATATTCAGAAGGTTAATCGGAGTTCCTGAAATCGGAACTAATCTTTCTCCCATTTTATCCACGCTTGGAATGGACTTCAGAAGTCCTTTTGTATATTCATGAGAAGGGCGATAGAAAATATCTTCTGCTGTTCCACGCTCACATACACGTCCACCGTACATAACAATAATCTCATCACACATATCTGCAATAACACCAAGATCATGTGTTACCATAATAATTGCCATGCCCAGTTTTTTCTGAAGACTCTGCATCAGTTCCAAAATCTGTGCCTGAATGGTTACGTCAAGAGCTGTTGTCGGCTCATCTGCAATCAGAATATCCGGTTCACATGCAAGTGCCATTGCAATCATAACACGCTGGCGCATACCGCCTGATAATTCATACGGATACTGTTTTACACGTTTTTCCGGTTCGTTTACACCTACAAGAGTCAGCATCTCGATGGCACGGGCCATTGCTTCTTTTCCCCTGCGCTCTGTATGAAGCTCAATTGCTTCTTTTAACTGATTTCCGATTGTAAATACAGGATTCAGACTTGTCATAGGATCCTGGAAAATAATAGAACAGCATTTTCCACGGAAATCACGCATTTGTTTTTCAGAATATTTTGTAATATCCTGTCCTTTATATAAAACCTGTCCCTTCTTAATGCTTCCGTTTTTCTCAAGAATCTGCATAATTGAATATGCAGTAACACTCTTACCGGAACCAGACTCTCCTACGATTCCGAGAATCTTTCCCTCATCAAGATTAAAGGAAACACCGTTTACCGCCATTACCTCTCCTCTTTCTGTCTTAAAAGAGGTATTTAAGTCTACTACTGAAAGTAAATGTTCGCTCATCTTAGTCCCTCCTCAGTTTCGGGTCAAAGGCATCACGAAGGCCATCACCCAGTAAGTTAAATGCCAGTGTAATAAGACAAATCATAAGAGCCGGGAAAACAAGCTTATATGGATAAGCAGTAAGACCGGCACGTCCTGCATTTGCCAGAGAACCAAGAGAAGGCATCGGAGCCTGTACGCCAAGTCCGATAAAGCTTAAGAAACTCTCTGTGAAAATCGCAGATGGAATCTGTAAGGCTCCGGAAACAATGATAACACTGATACAGTTTGGCAGAATATGTTTACGAATAATACGTCCTGCTTTTGCACCACTTGTTTTTGCAGCCAGAATATATTCATTCTGTTTAATTGTAAGAATCTGTCCACGTACCATACGAGCCATACTTGTCCAGTACAGAAGACCAAATACAATAAACAGAGAAATCATATTTGTTCCCAGCTTCTGCAGGAACGGAATTTTATCTACATTTAAAACCTCTCGAAGAACAACGGATAAAAGAATTACCATAAGCATATCCGGCAGTGAATATATAATATCCACTATACGCATCATGACAAGGTCGACCTTTCCTCCGAAATATCCCGAGACACTTCCGTACAAAACTCCAATAAACAGAACGATAATACTTGCAAAAAGACCTACTGCAAGAGATACTCTTGTTCCGTATACAACACGTACAAAGTAATCACGTCCCATTTCGTCTGTTCCCATAATATGAGGGAATACCTTTCCCCCTTCCTCGATGTATTTCTGTTCCAAATCCGAATACTGGAATGGAGCCATATTTGCCGCAGATTTATCTCTTCTTCCGTTTACTGTAATAATCTGAGAATAAGAATACGGTACTACATGAGGTACAATAAAAATCATTCCGATAATTAAAATAAGTACAACAATACTTCCCATCGCAAGCGGGTTTTTACTTAATTTACGAAGACCATCTTTCAAAAAGGACGTTGATTCACTCATAACATCCTGCTGACGTTTTTCTTCATCTGTAGCTTTTTCAAATTTTTTCAAATCAATCTGGAAACTGAGCGGTGATTTCTTTGGCATAGCATCCAGATTTTTATTGGTGTTATCCACGTAATTTCCTCCTTAATCCAGTTTAATTCTCGGGTCAATTGCCTTATATACAATATCCGTAATAAGATTCATTGTTACCATCAGAATAGCCAGGAAAATTGTTGTTCCCATGATCAGAGGATAATCTCTGTTTGTAATTGCCTCTACAAATTTTGCACCAAGGCCTCCAATAGTAAAAATCTTTTCTACAACAAGGCTTCCTGTAAGAATAGAAGCTGTCATCGGTCCCACATATGTAACAACCGGAATTAAAGCGTTACGAAGAGTATGCTTAAAGATTACTTTAAGTTTTGCCACACCTTTCGCTCTTGCTGTACGAACATAATCCTGTCCCATAACATCAAGCATACTTGTCTTTGTAAGACGGGTAATATATGCCATTGGATATGCTGACAGAGCAATTACCGGAAGGAGATAATTCGGATTATTTGGATCCCACACTGGAATCCACTTTAATGTCACGCAGAATACCAGCAGAAGCAGCGAGGCAAACACAAAGCTGGGCAACGACGTGAACAACGTCGAGAAGAAGATAATCAACCTGTCAGGAAGTTTATTTCTTGTAAGCGCTGCGATACTTCCGAAGATCAGTCCGAAAATCAGTGCAGTAATAATTGCCATTCCGCCAAGTTTTGCAGACACTTTAAAAGATTCAAAAATTGTAGTCTTAATATCTCTTCCTGTCTTTGCAGAAACACCAAAGTCCCCATGTGAAAGATTTTTAAGATACAACGCAAACTGTTCCGGAACTGGTTTATCCAGATTAAATCGTTTCTCCAATGCAGCTTTTACTTCTGGAGAAAGTGCTTTTTCACCATCAAATGGACCGCCGGGAATCGCATTCATTGAAAAAAATGTGATACCGCAGACAATGAAAACGGTGACGATTGCGAGAAGAACTCGCTTTGTTACGTATTTCGCCAAGTAAATACACTCCTTTTTTGTGATTTTCTTACAATAGTCAGGGAATCCTTTATTGAAAAAATATTTTCTTTATAAATTGTGTGAAATTTTTATAATTTTTTCATTTTTAGAAAACAACTGTCTTTATTAGACGGACATATTTGGTTAAAAAAAATGTAGTTGCCTTCTGCTTCTACCCTCTATCGCATTTGTATATTATAGTATATGTTGAAAAAATATTCAACTGTTTTTTGCTTTTATTTACTAAAAAATTACAGTGCCACTCTTTTCCAGTAAAAAAGAGGGCACTGTTTCTTAAGAAGACACAATATTTTGAAGCCACACACCTTTTTTCACAAGCACAAAGCCTATGACACACTTGATCATATCCGCTGCCTGAACAAAAATATAAATAGCCACTACAGGCAGTGTTGTATACCTGCTTAAGATAAATGCAACCGGAACGCTGACACACCAGATAAATACGCTGTCAAAAAGGAACGTAATAATTGTCTTTCCTCCTGAACGAAGCGTAAAATATGCAGCATGAAGAAATGCATTCTGAGGCATAAATATCGCAGTCACCATGATAAAGTATTTTGCAAGTTCTCTCGCCTGGTCATTTGTATTATACAACATAGGAAATAACGGTGCCAAAACAAGCATTGCTGCGGCAACTCCCGTACAGCATAATACAGAAAACATGATCATTTTATTATCTGTATCTCTCGCTTCTTTCATTTTTCCAGCTCCTAAAAGCTGTCCCACAACAATGGCAACGGAATCTCCCAAAGCGATAAATACGATATTAAACACATTGTTAATGGTATTGGAAATATTCATTCCCGCCACAACATTTAATCCTCTTACAGAATAACACTGGGCAAGCATTGCCATAGCTGATGCCCACAGCGTTTCATTTAAAAGAAGAGGCGTTCCTTTTATAAGAATTTTCTTTGTAAGATTTAACGGAACTTTTAATGTACTGTAAAGTCCCTTCGCAAACGGATTCTTTTCGCTGTGCTTATGCGTCCACCAAACAATGATTATGATTTCCACATATCTTGAAATTACAGTGGCAATAGCAGCACCCCGCACACCGAGCGCTGGAAAACCGAATTTTCCGTAAATCAGAATATAGTTAAATAAAAGATTTACAAGAACCGCTGCTACACCGGCTTTCATAGGAAGCATAGTTTCTCCGCACTCTCTTAAAGTACTTGCATATATCTGAACCATCATAAATGCAGGAAGACCTAACAGCATAATCTGAAGATATTGTTTTCCATATATAAGAGTATCTGCAATCTCTTTCGTAGTTCCGTCTCCCTGAAGATACATATTAATCAGAGAATCTCCTGCTCCAAGAAACAGCACAATCGCTGTTGCTGTTAAAGCTACTGCCAGCCAGAATTTATAGCGAAAAGTCTGTCTGACACCTTCATGGTCCTTCTGTCCAAAATACTGTGCCGTAAAAATACCTGCTCCAGAAACTCCTCCGAAAATACAGAGGTTGTATACAAAAAGAAGCTGATTTACAATAGCCGCACCTGACATCTGCTCTGTACCGATGCGCCCAATCATAATATTATCGAGAAGACTTACGAAATTGGTAATTCCATTTTGTACCATGATAGGTACGGCAATGGCTAATACCATCTTATAAAACTTTTTATTACCGAAAAACTTTGCAATAAACGCCGGTTTTTTCCTTATCCCTTCCACTATAATTCCCTCCTGAAAACCTTACCAGCAATCTGCGTTATCGATTCCAACGTCTTTCGCAGAAAAAACAGGATCTTTTCCCTCTTTCTTCTGTTTTTCATAATCCTTTAACACGCGTATTGCCTTATTTCCCAAAATTAAGATCACAATAATATTCACAGTTGCCATACAACCCATTGTAATGTCCGCAATATTCCACATCATGGAAAAATCCGCCTGTGCTCCGAAGAATACTGCCAGAATACAAGTGATACGGAATACAAAAAGAAGTTTTTTATTATTTTTAATAAACAGAATATTAGATTCCGCATAATAATAATTTCCTATTAAACTGCTGAATGCAAAAGCAAAAATAGAAAGTGTAATAAAATGAATTCCCCAGTTTCCCACATTTGCAGATACTGCCTTCTGTACAAACGGAATTCCGTCCAGAACCCCTGTCTTTCCTTCTACACCAGAAAGAAGCAGCATCATAGCTGTTGCAGAACAGATTAAAAGGGTATCAATAAATACAGAAAGAACCTGTACCATCCCCTGCTTTGCCGGGTGACTTACAGAAGCGCTTGCAGAAGCATTCGGCGCGCTTCCCATACCTGCTTCGTTTGAAAAAAGACCTCTCTTAATTCCAATGACCACCGCGCTTCCCGCCATTCCTCCTGCAAAAGCCTGAAAATCAAAGGCCTGAGATAAAATCATGGAAAATATGTGCGGAAGCTCAGAAATATTTACAATAATAGTATAAAGCCCTATCAGAAGATAAGAGCCTGCCATAACAGGAACAAGTACAGAAGTAATAAAACCAATACGGTGTACTCCTCCAAAAATAACAATCGCAGTTCCTATTGCCAGAACAGCGCCTACAATCACAGGATATATGGTATCGCCATATCCCGGAATATAATATTCCAAAGAAGAGGACATATTAAAAGACTGCAGTCCGTTAAAACCATATGCAAAGCATATAATAAGAAGGATTGCAAATAAAACCCCAACGCTTCTTTTTCCTAACGCTTTCTCCATATAATAGGAAGGACCTCCTCTAAAATCCTCCTTATCTTTTACTTTATAAACCTGCGCAAGAGTACTTTCGATAAAAGCGGAAGCGCCTCCTATAATCGCCATGAGCCACATCCAGAAAACAGCGCCTGCTCCTCCTGCTGCAATCGCAGTTGCAATACCTGCAATATTTCCGGTTCCTACCCTGGAAGCAGTGGAAATCATAAGCGCCTGAAAAGACGACACCTGTTTTTTTCCATTTTCTTCCTTTCCTTTTTCTTTTAGTACATGAAAAGATTCCTTTAAAAATCTAAGCTGTACACAGCGTGTTCTGATAGTAAAATAAATGCCGGTTCCTACAAGTAGAAATAATAAAAGATACGTATACATCCAGTCATTTATTTTTCCTAAAATTTCGTTGAGCATTCTGTGCTTCTCCTTTCCTATTTATCCTTATTTTTTGCAATAAAAAAACCGAGCAGAAGCCCGGAATCTTACTTGAAACTACTAACATTTACTTTTTGATTATCGCTTCAAAACTACATACATGCTGACATTTTCTTGAGAATTCTCTTACCTTGCGTTTCTTGGTCAAGCCCTCACCCGATTAGTAAC
>Snoopy_p2__coassemble_251_pt1 | contig 74087 bp, 57 predicted proteins | sample Snoopy_p2__metabat2_high_PE_016 | metagenome-assembled genome bin Snoopy_p2 | reverse complement strand
CCATGTTTACTGGGTTTGTAGCCATTTTTTATCTTTCCAACTGTCAAAGATGGGAGTTTATTTTATAGATTTTTCTTCCATTAGTCAAGGCATATCTGGCAAAAAAGGGGAAAAACTTATTTAAAATACTATTTTCCCCTTTTTTTTGTGTTTAGTACAAGGTGTCGCGGAAGACCATTTACCATAATCGGCTGATAGTCTCCTTGAATAAGAGGTTTAATATAATCAATAAAATCTTTTGTTACATAGGAAGCATCCCGGTTCATCCAGTTTCTCGGAACAAGTTTCTCCTCATTTGCAATGCGATGTACATCATAAATTCCTGTTGCAGACATATACGGATCATCGGAAACGCGGTCAATTACCACCATTTTTCCGGTATCTCCCTCATCTGCTGCCTTCACTGCTGCGCCGCCTACCATAAAAGCCTCATCAATATCCACTCTGGAAGCCATATGAGAAGCACTTCTCTGTAAAGTAGAAAGTTCTACTGCCCGTGTTTTACAGCCGCACTCTGCTGCCAGGAAATTTGCAAGATATGTGGCAGTTCCCTGAAGCTGTTTATGCCCAAATGCATCCACATAATCTCCTACGCTTCCAAGCTCGCACACATAGCGCCCGTCTGCCAGTTTAATCCCTTCTGATACAGCAATGACAATAGAGGATTTTTTCTTCAGCAACTCTTTTACTTTTGCAAGGAAGCGATCAATATCAAATGGAACTTCCGGAAGATAAATCAGATCCGGTCCGTCGCAGTCTTCTGTTTTAGCAAGAGCAGTTGCACCTGTCAGCCATCCTGCATTTCTTCCCATAATTTCCATGATAGTAATCATATTCTTTTTATAAGTAAGACCTTCTGCATCACGGATTACTTCTTTCGTAGAAGCGCCAATGTATTTAGCAGCACTTCCAAAGCCTGGAGTATGATCCGTAAGAGCAAGATCATTATCAATCGTTTTTGGCACTCCTAAAAACTTCTGTTTCTGCCCTGTCAAAATTGCGTAATCGGATAATTTTTTTATGGTGTCCATAGAATCATTTCCGCCGATATAAATAAATGCATCAATATCCAGCTTATTTAAAATGCCGAAAAGTTTTTCATAAATTTCTCTGTCCTCATGGATTTCCGGAAGTTTGTATCGACAAGAACCTAAAAAAGCAGACGGAGTCCGTTTCAGCAATTCGATGTCAAGTTCTGAATGAATCTGTGTGGAAAGATCAATATACTGTTCGTCCAGAAGTCCCTGTACTCCGTGAAGCATTCCATATACTTTGTCAAACCCACGCTCAATGGCATTTTTGTAAACACCTGCTAAGCTGGAATTAATAACGGAAGTAGGTCCTCCAGACTGTCCTACAATGATATTTCTTTTCTTACTCATGATAATCTTCCTCCTTATATCGGCTTATAATAGTTAATTTTACCAATATAAATAAATTAAGTCAAGAAATTATTGTGCGTTTTATCTCTGTTTTCTGTCGTTTACATATTTTAAAGAGTCAAAATGTCGAATTTTATTTTTTAACAGTTCTGTCTTTTGAATATTCCTTTTTTCTCATATATTATTTTAAATAACATATTTTTCTATTGCTTTTGTTTTATCCCTGTGTTATAGTGAGTTTATCTTAAGTGCAGAACTGAAAAATCTTATTTTTGTTATTATTATTAACATTTTCAGAAAGGACTCAGCCTATGAAAAAATTATCTATTTCTGCTCTCGCAGAAACCGTAAGTACAAAAAGAAAAGAAAAATCTATGACACAGCAGGATTTATCTGACGCAACCGGAATTAACCGAGCTCTTATTTCCCGTCTGGAGCAGAAGGATTTCATTCCCTCTATCCCGCAGCTTGAAAAATTGGAGGAAATTCTGGGCTTTGAGATGGAAGAAGTTTTTGTGAACAGCGAAGAAAGGCATAAGCTCCCCTCCCCTTCACCTCTGAATATTGCAGTTGCAGGCACAGGATATGTTGGACTTTCCATTGCTACTCTTCTTGCACAGCACAATCATGTGACAGCCGTTGATATTGTTCCGGAAAAAGTAGAAATGCTCAACAACCGAAAATCTCCCATTCAGGACGAATATATTGAAAAATACCTGGCAGAAAAAGAACTTGATTTAACAGCAACACTTGATGGAGAAGCAGCATATAAAAATGCAGATTTTGTTGTCATTGCCGCTCCTACCAATTACGACAGCCAGAGAAACTATTTTGACACCTCCGCTGTAGAAGCGGTAATCCAGCTCGTTTTAAAAGTAAATCCAGCAGCAATTATGGTTATTAAATCCACCATTCCTGTTGGCTTTACAGAGTCTGTACGCAAAAAATACAACACAGAAAATATTATTTTCAGCCCGGAATTTTTACGGGAATCAAAGGCTTTATATGATAACCTTTACCCAAGCCGCATTATCGTATCCACTGACCCGGAAAACAAAGAACTCACAGAAGCAGCCCACACCTTTGCCGCTCTTCTTCAGGAAGGCGCTATCAAACCGGAAATTGATACCCTGTTTATGGGCTTTACAGAGGCAGAAGCTGTAAAACTTTTTGCAAATACTTACCTCGCCCTTCGTGTTTCTTATTTTAATGAGCTTGACACTTACGCAGAAATCAAAGGACTGAACACACAGGATATTATTAACGGCGTATGTCTTGACCCGCGAATTGGAACTCATTACAATAATCCGTCCTTTGGATACGGCGGATACTGTCTGCCAAAAGACACAAAACAGCTTCTCGCAAACTACAATGATGTTCCTCAGAATATGATTTCCGCTATTGTTGAGAGTAACCGCACACGTAAAGACTTCATCGCAGACCGGGTTCTTCACATGGCAGGCTATTACAATTATGCAGACAGCAATCAATGGGAAAGCTCCAAAGAAAAAGAAGTAGTTGTAGGCGTATACCGCCTTACTATGAAATCAAACTCCGACAACTTCCGCCAGAGCAGTATACAGGGCGTTATGAAACGAATCAAAGCAAAAGGCGCTTCTGTTATTATTTATGAGCCAACACTGGAAGATGGAACTACTTTCTTCGGAAGCAAAGTTGTAAACGATTTACAGAAATTCAAAGAAATGAGCAACAGCATTATTGCAAACCGCTATGACAGTTGCCTGGAAGATGTAAAAGAAAAATTATATACAAGAGATTTATTCCAGAGAGATTAATATTTATTTTACCAGGAAAACCCATACAGAATGTACTTTTCTTCCGGTAAAGCAAAAGGGAATGGCTCCTCATAAAGAGTCATTCCCTTTTGTATATTTTCTCGTTAAATTCCTGCTAAAGTAAAGTTATGCAGTTTTTACAGACTTGCGCGAATTACCTTAGGACGGCAGCCTGCTTTTTCCAGTGCTTTTACAATCTGGTTTTTATGATCTGTTCCATAGGCTTCCATTGTGATTTTAAGTTCCACTGCCGCATTTCGGTTTGTGCTTACAAACTGGTTATGATCAAGTTTAATGACATTGCCCTGATTTTCAGAAATTATGGAAGCCACACGCACCAGCTCGCCAGGTTTATCTGGAATCAGAAGGGAAACCGTAAAGATTCTATCTCTCTGAATCAGTCCATGCTGCACTACGGAGGACATGGTAATCACATCCATATTTCCTCCACTTAATATAGAAACTACTTTTTTATTTTTAAAATCAAGATGACGAAGCGCCGCAACCGTAAGAAGTCCGGAATTTTCTACGATCATCTTGTGATTCTCCACCATATCAAGGAAGGCAACAATCAGCTCATCATCGTCAATCGTCAGGATTTCATCGAGATTTTCCTTAATATACGGGAATATTTTTTCTCCCGGACGCTGTACCGCTGTACCATCAGCAATCGTATTTACACCAGGAAGTCCCACAACCTCTCCTTTTTCCAGGGATGCTTTCATACAGGCTGCTCCGGAAGGCTCTACTCCAATCACTTTAATGTGCGGATTTAAAAGCTTCGCAAGTGTCGACACACCTGTTGCAAGTCCGCCTCCTCCAATGGGAACAAGAATATAATCTACAAGAGGAAGCTCCTGTACAATTTCCATTGCAATGGTTCCCTGTCCAGTTGCAACTGCCGGATCATCAAACGGATGAATGAAGGTATAACCTTCTTTTTCTGCAAGCTCCAGCGCATAAGCGCAGGCTTCATCATATACGTCTCCTTTAAGGATTACTTCTGCTCCGTAGCTTTTTGTCCGCTCTACTTTAATAAGAGGCGTTGTGGTAGGCATGACAATCACTGCTTTTACTCCGAATTTGTGCGCTGCATAAGCAACACCCTGTGCATGATTCCCCGCAGAAGCAGTAATTAATCCTCTGTTTCTCTCTTCTTCTGTAAGGGTGCTGATTTTATAATATGCGCCTCTTACCTTATATGCACCTGTCCGCTGCATATTCTCTGGCTTAAAAAACACACGGTTTCCTGTTAATTCTGAAAAGTAAGCACTTTTAATCAATTTTGTTTCCTGGGTCACTTTTCTAACAATTTCTGACGCCTCTTCGAATTTTTCCAGTGTAAGCATATGGTTTTCTCTCCTTATGGTATCTTTATGCGTTTTTATTATCCACGTCAAATAAAGCGTTTACAAAGGCATCTGCATCAAACTTCTGTAAATCGTCTATGCTTTCTCCCACACCTATATATTTTACAGGAATATCCAGTTCAGACTGAATTGCCACGGCAATTCCGCCTTTTGCCGTTCCATCCAGTTTTGTAAGAATAATACCATTTACATTTGCCACCTCAGAAAACTGTTTTGCCTGAGCAAGAGCATTCTGTCCAGTTGTTCCGTCCAGAACAACAAGGGTTTCCAGGTATGCCTCCGAATATTCCTTTGCTAAAATTCTGTATATTTTTTCAAGCTCTGCCATAAGATTTTTCTTATTGTGAAGGCGACCTGCAGTATCACAGATTAAAACATCAGCATTTCTGGCTTTTGCAGCCGCAACTGCATCATACACAACAGAAGCCGGATCTGCTCCTGACTGTCCGCCGATAATATCAACACCAGCCCGGTTCGCCCACTGGGTAAGCTGCTCTCCTGCTGCTGCACGGAAAGTATCCGCTGCCGCAAGAACGACCTTTTTACCCTGTTCTTTTAATTTTCCTGCCAGCTTTCCAACAGATGTTGTCTTGCCTACACCATTTACACCTATAACAAGAATTACGGATTTTCTGTCCTCAAAAGCATACTCCGTACTGTCTACATACATCTGTTTTTTGATGCTGTCAATTAAAAGCTGTTTACACTCCATCGGTTCTTTAATATGCTGTTCTGCAACCTGCTTCTTTAAATTTTCCAGGATAGATGTGGTTGCATTAATCCCTATATCTCCCATAATCAGAATTTCTTCCAGTTCCTCATAGAAATCTTCATCTATACTGGAATATCCTTTAAAAATAGAATCAAACCCTGCTACAATATTATCGCGTGTTTTTGTCAAACCACTGACAAGGCGTTTAAAAAACCCTTTCTTCTCCTCTGCCATATTTCCTCCTCATTACTGCGTCAATTGATTTTCTACTAAATCTACAGAAACAAGTGTCGAAACACCTTTTTCCTGCATGGTGATACCATAAAGGCGGTCTGCCGCATTCATAGTACCGCGTCTATGTGTTATTATAATAAATTGTGTGTTTTTCGTCAACTTCTGAAGATACCCTGCAAACCGGCCTACATTAGAATCGTCAAGCGCTGCCTCAATTTCATCAAGAAGACAAAACGGAGACGGCTTTAAGTTCTGAATAGCAAAAAGAAGAGCAATCGCTGTAAGCGCTTTTTCTCCACCGGAAAGCTGCATCATATTTTGAAGTTTTTTTCCGGGCGGCTGTGAAATAATACGGATTCCCGCCTCGAGAATATCCTCATCTTCAGAAAGTTCCAGTGTTCCTTTTCCTCCACCAAAAAGCTCCTTAAAAGCTTTGTCGAACTCTCTCTGTATTTCCCTGAATTTCTCCGAAAACTGTTTGCGCATTCCTTCATCCAGTTCTTCTATGATCTGCTCCAAAGTCTTTTCTGCCTGCTGCAGATCTTCATACTGATTGGAAAGGAAGGTGTGACGCTCCAGAAGTTCCTTATAATCCTCAATGGCATTTACATTGACAGTTCCAAGACGACGGATTTCTTCTTTGATTTTTCCAATTTCTTTTTGCATCTCCTGACGGTCTGTCAGCTCTTCTTTTTTATATTGAAGAGCATTGTTTGGAGTGATTTCGTACTCCTCCCACATATAAGAAATCTGCGCTTCTCTGTTTTCTTCTATTTTTTCCGCCTGACTTTTCAGACGGAAGCATTCTTTATCAAGAAGACTGATTTGCCCGGAAAGTGCATCCCGTTTTTCAAAAAAAGCTTTATGGCTCTTATTTCTCTCTTCTTTTTCCTCTATCAGGACTTTCAGGCTGTCTTTTGATGCTTTCTCTTCCTCATCAAAATTGGCAATGGTGTTTTTAAGGTTGGAAATATCCTTCCGTTTTTTCTCCATTTCCTCTTTTCCCAGCTTCAGATTTTCCCGAATCTTTTCTTTTTCCTCTGTAAAAGAAGATATTTCGGAAGAAATCCTGAAAAGATTTTCCATTGTAAACTGTGTTTTCTGTCCCATAGAGGAAACTTCCAAACGGATATTTTCCAGCTCCTTTAAAACTTCGCTCTCCTCATTTTTCCATTCATCCAGTTCCTGCTGCCTTGTCTCAATAAATGTTTCCAGTTCCTTTTCATCTTTCTGTGATTCTTCCAATTCTTTCTTTATACGACTGTGATCCTCCTGAACCTCACGTACCTGTCTCTGCATATCCATCTGATCCCTCTGCACCTGCAGATACCCTCTCTGAATCTGCTCGTTTTTTTCCTCAAGCTGATTCATACTCATTTTTGCAGTATTCTGTTCTATATACTGAAGGCGCAGCTTTTCTTTAAAATCTGCAATCGTATCGCGAATCACATTTCTTTTACTTCTGCTCTCGTCAATGGACTTCTGCATTTCTTCTAATTCCGTTTTCAGAGAAAGCACTTTCTTTTCCAGTTCTTCAATCTCTCTTTTTCTTCCGAGGAGATTGCTGTTATTTCGAAAAGCGCCTCCTGTCATGGAACCACCGGGACTTAAGGATTCTCCCTCTATTGTTACCATTCGCAGCGTATGCCTGTATTTTCTCCCAATGGCAATGGCATGGTCAATATGATCCACCACAAGAACTCTTCCCAGAAGATACCGGATTACCCCCTGGTACCTTGGTGCTGCATTTACAAGCTCACTCGCAAGCCCGATTACGCCCTCTTCTTTCAGCGCCTCCTTTTGGGAAAACTCTCCCCTCGCATTTACACTGCTTAGAGGAAGGAAGGTCGCACGTCCAAAACGGTTTTTCTTCAGAAACTCAATCATTTGTTTGGCAGTCTGTTCATTGTCTGTAACAATATTCTGAATACTGCCTCCAAGCGCTGTCTCAATGGCAATTTCATAATCCTTATTTACCTGAATCAGATCTGCCACTACTCCTTCGATTCCCGGTACCCGTTCTTTTTGCTCCATCACCCTTCGGATACTGTTTCCATAGCCATCATAACGCTCTGCCATGTTTTTCAGGGAATCCAGTCGGGACGCCTCTCTGTGGTAGGCGGCCTGCCCCGCCTCCATCTGCCCGTTCTGGTTTTTTAACTGTTCCTGAATCGAAAATACTTCCTCATTAAGGCGATTGCACTCCTCATTCATTTCCTCTATGAGGGTAGTAATTGCCTCATATTTTGCAGCAGCCCTTTTCATAGCACCGGACTGCTCTTCCTCCTCGCTTTTCAACTTAAGGATTTTCTGGCTTAATTCCGCTTTGCGGATACCAATCTGCTCCATCATAGTATCAAAACGCTGGGCTTTTCCTTTTGTCGTGGCGCGGGTATTTAAAATCTCAATAATCTCATTTTTCCCCTCTTCCACTGCCACACTGCATTCCTGTATATTTTCCTGAATTCGGGAGAGAGCCTCTTCCTTCTTCTTCATCTGCTTTTTCATTTCAGATGTTTTTTCTTTTAAAAGCTCTCCTTCTTCCTGCTGCTCTTTTTTTGCTTCCTCTTTTTTAGAAAGTTCTTCTGCAATACTCAAAAGACGGCTTTCGTAATGCTCTCGGTTCTGCTCTCCGGCAGAAAGCTGTTCATTCAAGACATTGATCTGTCCTTCCAGCTGCTGCTTCTGAAGAGCTTTTCCCTGAGTTTCTTCCCTGAGAGACTCCATTTTCTCTTCCAGCTCTTCCAGTTCTTTTTCCAGACGGTCGTATTCTTCTTTTGTTTTTTCATAAGCTCCGTTTGTTTCCTGAAGCTGGTGTTCTGCTGTTTTTGTTTTTTCCTCCAACTCTTTTAAAAGACTTTCCGTATGCTCGTTTTCCGCAAGAAAAAGATTCACATCCAGCTCTTTTAACATCTCTCTTTTCCCGAGATAAATTTTTGCCGTTTCCGCCTGTTTCTCAAGAGGTGTAAGCTGTCTTGTAAGCTCGCTTAATATATCTGTTACACGGACAAGATTCTGCTGCTCTTCTTCCAGTTTTTTTATGGTTGTGTTTTTTCTTCTCTTGAACTTTACAATTCCTGCCGCCTCATCAAAGAGTTCTCTTCGCTCCTCTGGTTTTCCACTTAAAATCTTATCAATCTGCCCCTGACCGATAATCGAGTATCCTTCTTTGCCAATACCGGTATCGTAAAACATTTCATGGATATCCTTCAGCCTGCAGGCACTTCCGTTAATAAGATATTCGCTCTCACCGGAACGATAAAGCCGTCTTGTAACGGTCACCTCCTGAAAATCCACCGGAAGCTTGTGATCAGAATTATCAAGTGTGATTGCCACAGAAGCAAAACTTAACGGCTTTCTTGTCTCTGTCCCGGAAAAAATAACATCCTGCATATTTCCGCCGCGGAGCTGTTTTGCACTCTGTTCTCCCAGAACCCACCGGACAGCATCGCCTACATTGCTTTTTCCGCTTCCATTTGGACCTACAATCCCCGTAATCCCATTATGAAATTCAAAGTTTATTTTCTGTGCAAAGGATTTAAAGCCCTGCACTTCAATGTTTTTTAAATACATATTCCACCTGTTATTGTTTTATCCTGCGTATCGCCTCATAGGCAGCCGCCTGCTCCGCCGCTTTTTTTGTGTGCCCTTTGCCTCTGCCCATTGCGTTTCCGTTTACTAGAGCACTGACGGTAAAGCTCTTATTGTGATCCGGACCTTCCTCTTTTATAAGCTGATATTCCACAGGCTGTCCTCCATTTTCCTGAACAATTTCCTGTAAGATGGTCTTGCTATCATAAAAGAGCTGTTTGTGCTCTATATCATTCAAGATAAATTTCAATACGAACTCCTTTGCGCTAGCAAAACCACCGTCCAGATAAATTGCTCCGAGAAGCGCCTCTGTTGCATCTGAGACAATAGAATCTCTGTTCCTTCCTCCTGTCATGTCTTCTCCTTTTCCAAGAAGGAGAAACTCCGGAAGCCCAAATTCCCTGGCGCAATAAGCAAGACTCGGCTCACACACCAGGCTGGCACGTTTTTTTGTAAGCTCGCCCTCAGGAACCTTCGGATATGCAGCAAAAAGAAAATCGCTGCTGATAAGTTCCAAAACAGCATCTCCCAAAAACTCCAAACGCTCATTGCAGCCCGCTTTCCCCAACTTTTTTTCATTAGCATAAGAACTGTGTGTCATTGCCTGAGAAAGCAGATGTTTATCTTTAAATATATATCCAATAATCCCTTCCAGTTTTTCCAGATTTTTCTCCATAATTCACTTTATTCCTTTCACCCTTTGATCAGACGACAAATGAGCGAAACAGCATCTCCCACTGTCCGGATCTCCTCTGCATCTTTTTCTTCGATTTCAATATCATACGTTTCTTCCAGACAGAGAAGAATCTGGAACAGATCCAGTGAATCTGCTCCGAGATCATCTACAAATCCAGAGGATTCTGTGATTGTTTCTCTATCTATATGAAGAATTTCTTCTATGATTTCTTTCAGCTTTTCAAATTCCAATTTCAATCTCCCTCATTAATATGTTCTGCAATTTTTTCATTGATCTGCTGCTGTTTGAAATCTACACACTGAAAAATTGCATTTTTTATTTCTACAGAGGATGCGCTTCCATGCGTTTTTACAACAAGTCCCTTAAGACCAAGAAGAGGCGCGCCGCCGTGCTTTGTTGTATCAAATTCTTTTAATGTTTCTTTCAATGCCGGCTTAATAAGAAGTGCTCCCATTTTGCTTCTTGTATTTTTCATCATACCGCTCTTGATTTTACTCATAAGAGTTGCGGCAAGTCCCTCATAAAGCTTTAAAATAACATTTCCCACAAACGCTTCACATACGATAACATCTGCGTATCCTGAAGGAATATCTCTAGCCTCAATGCTTCCGATAAAATTAATACCCTTACATGCCTTTAAAAGAGGAAAGGTTTCTTTTACAAGAGCATTTCCTTTTTCTTCCTCTGCCCCGTTATTTACAATAGCGACTCTCGGATTTTTCACTCCCACAATATGCTCCATGTAAATCGAACCCATTTTTGCAAACTGTACGAGGTGGGAAGGACGTGCATCTACATTCGCTCCACAATCCACAAGGAGAGAGACGCCTTCTGCCGTCGGGATTAACGGCGCCAGCGGAGGTCTTTCCACACCTTTGCTCCTTCCTACAATAACCTGACCGCCTACGAGAACTGCTCCTGAGCTTCCGGAAGAAACAAACGCATCTGCTTCCTGCTTTTTCACCATATTCAGACCAACTACAATAGAGGAATCCTTTTTCTTACGGATTGCCATAACAGGAGGTTCTGCTGTCTCAATCACTTCTGTTGTGGGAACAATGTGAATCCGTTCTTTTGGAGCGGAAGTATACTTTTCCAGTTCTTTTTCAATTACATCTTTATCTCCTGTAAGAATGACTTCTATATCACTGCGCTCTTCTACAGCTGCCGCCGCTGCTTTTACCGGTTCTGTCGGCGCATTGTCACCGCCCATGACATCCACTACTACTTTTACTGTCTCTGACATATTTTTTTCCTCCTGTTTTTTATTGCAACTGCCATATATGATACTCGATTTTTATAGAAAAAGTCAATAGGAAAGCGCCTTTCCGTCAAGAACAGCCTCCATAAGATCATCCCCTTCATAGCGAAGCTTCAAAGAGAAAAACGGAGCATTTTCCGCCATAAGGCGAAGAAAAATTTTATCTCCTGCCCACAAATTCAGATTTTCTATTTCTGTTTTTTTGACCCACTTAAGTTTTCCTTCATCACAGTCCTTTAATTCTCCTGTAAATCCCTCTGCTGTATAGAGGCACATATACTCTGTTCCGTAGCCTTTCTGTGTAAAGGTAACAAGCCCGCGAAATTTCCAGGAAGTAAGGGTAAGGCCTGTCTCTTCTTTTACTTCTCTTAAAAGACATTCCTCCGGGCTTTCTCCCGCTTCAAAATGTCCGCCTACCCCAATCCACTTATCCTTATTCACATCATTTTTCTTTGATACCCGGTGAAGCATAAGATAAAAATCTTCTTTTTCTATGTAACAAAGAGTTGTCATAGGACTTCTCATGCTCTCTCCTCCTTCTGTGCCTCAATACGCTCTGCAAGGTCATTTAAATAAACCCATCTGTCCATTTTTTCTTCCAGAGCCTTTTCCGCCTCTTCTTTTTCTTCCACAATCTCCCGGAGTTTTCCGGAATTGGTGGCATTTTTCATCATCTCTTCTTCAAGGGACGCAATACGCGCTTCCAGCTTTTCTATATCCTCATCGATTGTCTCAAATTCCCTCTGCTCTTTAAAGGTGAATTTAAGTTTTTCCTTACGATTCTGTTTCCAGTCATTTTTGGAGGATTTATCTTTTTTTATAAGAGAGCTTTCCTCCTCGGGCATATCTGACATTTTTCTTTCCCTTGCCTCCAGATAGTCTGTGTAGCCTCCCTCATACTGCACGAGATGCCCTTCCCCCTCAAAAGCAAAAATCCGGTCTGCCATATTATCGAGAAAATATCTGTCATGAGAAACAGCAACTACAATTCCAGAAAAAGAATCCAAATAATCCTCAAGGATAGTAAGTGTGGGAATATCAATATCATTGCTGGGCTCATCAAGAATAAGAACATTTGGCGCTTCCATAAGAACTTTAAGAAGATACAGGCGGCGCTTTTCTCCTCCGGAAAGCTTTTCCACAGGGGTATACTGCATGGCAGAATCAAAAAGGAATCGTTCCAGCATCATAGAAGCGCTGATTTTTCCATCTTTTGTCGGAATATATTCTGCCACCTCTCGAATGTAATCGATGACTCGGAGATTTCTGTCCATATCCGGAACTTCCTGTGCAAAATATCCTATTTTAATAGTGTCTCCCCACTCAATTTCTCCCGCATCCGGTTTTAAAATCCCGGCAATCATTTTCATAAGTGTAGATTTCCCGCATCCATTTGGTCCGATAATGCCAAGACGCTGATTGCGGAGAATAATATAAGTAAAATCATCTACTACTTTCTTTTCTCCAAACGATTTGCTTACATGATGAAGCTCGATTGTTTTCTTTCCCATGCGGGTTTCTACAGAATCCATTTCTACCCTCTGATCCGTTACGGGAGCTGTTCCATTTTTTAATGCTTCTAACCTTTCCAATCTTGCTCTTTGTTTTGTGCTTCTCGCGCGGCAGCCGCGTTTCGCCCACTCAAGCTCCATTCGGAGAACACTTTGACGCTTCCGCTCCCCTGCCATCTCCATTTCTTCTCTCTGGGCTTTCAGTTCCAGAAATTTCGAATAATTTGCTTCATAAGAATAAAGCTTTCCATGACTGATTTCCAGAATCTTATTTGTCACTCTGTCTAAGAAATAACGGTCGTGGGTTACCATAACTAATGCTCCCTTAAATTTTCGAAGGTAATCCTCCAGCCAGGAGGCCATCTCGTTATCAATGTGGTTTGTAGGCTCGTCAAGAATTAAAATATCCGCCGGATTTACAAGAGTTCTTGCAAGTGCCACTCTTTTTTTCTGCCCTCCGGAAAGATGCTCTATTTTTTCTTCATGATTTGTAATCCCAAGCTTATTTAATACATTGGCCGCTTCGCTTGCCGTTGCCCAGTCCTTCTGCCACTTTCCATCTGCAACATAATCAAGAATTGTGGCATTTGGAGGAAATTCCGGATTCTGAGGAAGATACGTAATACGAAGGCCATTCTGCATAATAACCTGCCCTTCATCCGGCTCCTCCAATCCTGCTATTATTTTAAGAATCGTGGTTTTTCCTGTTCCGTTAATTCCAATAATGCCGATTTTGTCTCCCTGATGAATTCCATAAGAAACATCATCAAAAATTATTTTTTCTCCAAATACCTTACTTACATGTTCTATATTTAAAATATTCATCTTCTATCCTCACTTTAATCTCTGTCCCGTTTTTACGCGATACGTTCAGTATAACATTCCTTTTCGCCAGATTCTACTATTTTTCCCTGAAATATGCGATTTTTAATATTGACTTATTTTATCCAGTATTATATAATATCTCTCGACGAATACGATAATTCATATTTTTTTATATTTAAGGAGGAAATACTTATGAATCAGTGCTATGGCTGCAACACCTGCAAAAGCGCAGACAAACCCCTGGAGGATTTTATCCGCTCCCTTCCTATGGAAACTTCTCATCACAGAGTAGATACTCAGAAAACAAAATGCGGATTTGGTCTTCAGGGTGTCTGTTGTCGTCTCTGCTCTAATGGTCCCTGCCGTATTACACCAAATTCTCCAAGAGGAATCTGCGGCGCAAATGCGGATACCATTGTGACACGTAACTTTTTAAGATCTGTTGCAGCAGGAAGCGGCTGTTATATTCATATTGTTGAAAACACAGCCTTAAATCTGAAAAAAACAGCCCAGGCAAAGGGAGAATTAAAAGGTATGGAATCCTTAAATCACCTTGCTGAACTGTTTGGCATTGAAGAAGAAGACAATTATGTAAAAGCTGAAAAGATTGCAGATGCAGTTCTTGCAGATCTTTACAAACCGGAATATGTTCAGGCTGAGCTTGTAGAAAAAATTGCTTACGCTCCACGTGTGAAACGCTGGAAAGAACTTGGCATTATGCCTGGCGGAGCAAAATCCGAAGTATTCAAAGGCGTTGTAAAATGTTCTACAAACTTAAATTCCGATCCTGTAGATATGCTGACAGACTGCTTAAAACTTGGTATTTCCACCGGTATTTACGGTCTTACACTCACAAACCTTTTAAATGATGTTCTTTTAGGACAGCCTGAGCTGCGCCCTGCACCGGTAGGACTGCGCGTAATTGACCCGGATTACATCAACATTATGATTACCGGCCATCAGCACACTATTTTTGTAGACTTACAGGAAAAACTGGTATCTCCTGAGGCAGTAAAAAAAGCACAGGCAGCAGGCGCGAAAGGATTTAAACTTGTTGGATGTACCTGTGTCGGACAGGATTTACAGCTTCGTGGTTCCCATTATCAGGAAGTATTTGATGGTCATGCAGGAAACAACTACACAAGCGAGGCAATTCTTGCAACTGGCGGAATCGATGCTGTCCTTTCTGAGTTTAACTGTACACTTCCGGGTATTGAACCGATTTGTGAAGAGCTGAAGATCAAACAAATTTGTCTTGATGACGTTGCAAAGAAGGCAAACGCAGAGCTTCTTCCATATAAATTTGAAGAAAGAGAAGCACAGACAGAAGTTATTATTGACAAAATCATCGAAGCTTACAAAGAACGCCGCGGAAATGTTCCAATGAACCTTCTTCCGGAGCACGGCAACTCCAATACCCTTACCGGTGTAAGCGAAGGCTCTTTAAAGTCCTTCCTTGGCGGAAGCTGGAAACCACTTATTGACCTGATTGTATCTGGTGATATTAAAGGTATTGCAGGCGTTGTCGGATGTTCTAACTTAACAGCCGGCGGACACGACGTTTTAACAGTAGAGCTTACAAAAGAACTGATTGCCCGTGATATTATTGTTCTCACAGCAGGATGCTCTTCAGGCGGTATCGAAAACTGCGGTCTTATGACTCCGGAAGCTGCTAAGCTTGCTGGTCCGAAACTTCGTGCAGTATGTGAAAAACTTGGTATCCCGCCAGTATTAAACTTCGGCCCGTGTCTTGCCATCGGACGTCTTGAAATCGTGGCAACAGAGATTGCAGCAGAACTCGGCGTTGACCTTCCGCAGCTCCCTCTTGTTCTTTCCGCAGCACAGTGGCTTGAAGAGCAGGCAATCGCAGACGGATGCTTTGGTCTTTCCCTTGGTCTTCCGCTTCATCTTGGTCTTCCGCCATTTATGACAGGAAGCCCTGTTGCAGTAAAAGTTTTAACAGAAGATATGAAAGAGCTTACCGGAGGTCAGGTTATCATCAATTCTGACGCAAAAGCTTCCGCAGATATTCTGGAGAATATTATCGAAGAAAAACGCAGCGCATTACATATCTAGGAGGTGTTTCTATGAAACGTATTTTCATTGATGCCGCCAAATGTGACGGCTGCAAAAACTGTACGGTTGCCTGTATGCAGGCACACCGTGCAGATAAAGGAAATGTATACACTCTTGATTTAACTGACATTCTTAACGAATCAAGAAACCATATTGTCTGTTCCTCCGACGGCAGTTACAAACCAATCTTCTGCCGCCACTGCGACCAGCCGGAATGCGTCATGTCCTGTATGAGCGGTGCGCTTACAAAAGATCCGGAAACAGGTCATGTTCTTTACGATGAAAACAAATGCGGTTCCTGCTTTATGTGTGTTATGAACTGCCCTTACGGCGTTTTAAAACCGGATACTGCCACACATACAAAAGTAATCAAATGTGATTTCTGCGCAGAAGATCCGGAAGGTCCGGCATGCGTGCGTGCCTGTCCCAAAAAAGCAATCTACATTGAGGAGGTGGGAGAATGAAGCATGTAATTATTGGTGCCGGAGCAGCCGGTATTCAGGCAGCAAAAACCATTCGCGCTCTTATGAAAGATGCAGAAATTCTTGTAATTTCCACAGATACACATGTACACTCCCGTTGTATGCTGCATAAATATTTAAGCCATGAAAGAGATGAAAAGACACTCTCCTTTGTACCGGAAGATTTCTTTGAAACAAATCATATTTCCTGGATAAAGGATAAAACCGTTACCTCCATTGATACAGAAGCTTCTGTTGTTATTCTCCAGGATGGCAGCAAAGAGTCTTATGACCGTCTTCTCATCGCAACAGGTGCACACAGCTTTATTCCTCCTGTCGGACAGTTCCGGGAAGCGAACAACGTATTTGGTCTGCGCGATTTAAGTGATGCACAGGCAATCCGTCCTCTTGCAGATAAGGCAGAGAATATTCTTGTAGTCGGCTCCGGTCTTGTGGGTATGGATGCAGCATATGCCTTCCTTGAACAAAGAAAAGCAGTTACTGTTGTGGAAATGGCAGAACGTATTCTTCCTCTACAGCTTGATGAAGCTGCAGGAGATGCTTACAGAGAAAAATTTGAATCTCATGGATGCCGCTTCCTTCTTGGCAAGAAAGCATCTGAGACAGTCATGAATGCAGATGGCGCGATCGAAGCAGTCATTCTGGATGACGGCACAAGAATTAACTGTGACCTTGTAATTGTAGCGGCAGGTGTCCGCCCTGCTATTGAATGCGTACAGGGAAGCAATATAAAAGCAGAACGTTTCATTGAAGTAAATTCCCATATGGAGACAAGCTGCCCACATGTTTACGCAGCAGGGGATGTTGCCGGCCTTTCCGGCATCTGGCCCAATGCTATGAAACAAGGAGAAACTGCCGCTTATAATATGTGCGGAACAGAAAAAGAATATACAGATCTTTATGCTATGAAAAACACTATGAATTTTTATGGCATTACTACTCTCTCACTGGGCCGTGGAGTCGCAGAGGAGGGCGATGAGGTGATTATTCATCAGGATTCTAAAGGCTACCGCCGTGCCATATTAAGAGACGGAAAGCTGGACAGCATTCTCATCCAGGGGGAAATTGATTACAGCGGCATTTACCAGTATGTCATCAAAAACAAAATTGATATTTCCTCTATGAAAGATAAAATTTTTGCATTATCCTTTTCTGATTTTTATGGAATCGACGAAAAGGGAAAATATCAGTATCAGTATTAAATAATTTATTTTCTACATAATTTCACACATTCATTCTATGGAAAAGATGGCTTCAATGCCATCTTTTCTATTTACAGGCACATCCCACACTCTGCTCTGATTTTTTCAGCAATAAATGCTCCGCTCTGTACTTGCACAGAACATCAGAACTGCGGAAAGAGCAAAAAGAGGCAGATTGTCACTATGTAGCCTATTCCAACAATTTTTTATATTTTACATTTTTTCTGGAATTCTTCCTGCATTTTTTAGTATTGCTGGATATTGTAGCGAATTTTTCTGAAAGCGGAGCGCGGATTATTTTTATGATTTTAATTTACAGTCTATATATTATCTCCCATTTTTCATGGAAGTATATATATTATTACTATGACGAAAACGAAATCTACATATATTCTCTTTTCGGTTTAAAAAGGAAAATATCTTACAACGAAATCAGCAGCTTTAAAAAGATTCAGGGAATGGATCCTCTCCATTCCCTGAACTTTTTACATTCCCATTCCCTTTTCCGGTTTGGGGAATTTTTTTATGTAATAGATGATAAACAATACAGAGGTGATACCCCAGGACACCGGATAACTGAGCATAATGGTGTCAATACCTGGAAACGCAGGAAGCACGGCAAACATCCATACAATACGAAGAACGCATACGCCTCCGCAAGTGAGAAGCATAGGAACAAGGACTTTTCCGGCTCCCCTTAATGCTCCCGAAAGGATTCCTATCATAACATACAGGAAGTATGAAGGAAGCAAAAACTGCATCATATGGACTCCTATATTGATTACATTGCTGTCTGTTGTAAAAATACGGTACAGAGGCTCTGCAAAAGCAAACAGGAACACACTAAGCACAACAGCAGACGCATACGACATCACCATACATACGCGTACGCTTTTTCTCATTCTGTCCTTTCGTCCTGCACCGTAATTCTGCCCTACAAATGTAGTAATGGCAATACCGAAGGCATTAATCACCATCCAGAATACTGCATCTATTTTAGCAAAAGTCCCCCATGCCGCCACCGTATCTGTTCCTAATTTATTTACAAATATCTGAATAATCAGGTTTGCAATATTGTACATTACAGATTCCAGACCGGCAGGAAGTCCGATACGAAGAATGGAGCGAAGAGCCATTCCATGAAACGCAATTTTCTTCAAATGAAGCTGGTACATAGTACCTTTTTTCAGAAGCATTACCGTTACCATAACCGCACTGACAGCCTGAGAAAACACGGTTGCAACCGCTACTCCTGTAACGCCCATATGCACCCATACAACAAGAATAATATCAAGTATAATATTCAGTATACAAGTGACGATTAAAACGTACAGAGGGCGCTTAGAATCCCCTACAGCTCTTAAAATAGAAGACCCTACATTATATATCAGATTAAATACAAGACCGCCAAAATAAATGTATAAATATATCCTGGAATCCCTCATAATCTCTTCCGGCGTCTTCATAAATTCAAGAGCCGGACCGGAAATCAAAATTCCGATTATTCCCATTACAATTCCCGCCGCAACGGAAAAAGCATAGGACGTATGTAAGGTATGATGGAGATTTTTCTTATCTCCAGCTCCATAAAACTGTGAAATTACAACGGCTGCCCCGGAGGAAAGTCCTACAAAAAAACCTACAATCAGATTGACAATCTGTGTGACTGAGCCTCCAACTGCTGCCAGAGCTTCTTTCCCAACAAAACGCCCGACAACAATCGTGTCTGCCGTATTATAAATCTGCTGAAAAAATGTACCAAATACAATAGGAAAAAAGAATAATAAAAGCTGTTTCCAGATTATTCCTTCTGTAATCTGATTTTTCTTTTCCATACCGCTACCTCAACTACAAAGATATTCTGTTTTTAAAGAAACCGCCTGACAGAATTCAATCTGCCAGGCGGTCTCCGAATAATCATTAGTCTTCTACTTTAATGATTTCTTTTTTGTTATAGCTTCCGCATTCTTTGCAAACTCTGTGAGGCATCATAAGAGCACCACATTTGCTGCATTTTACTAAGTTCGGAGCAGTCATTTTCCAGTTTGCTCTTCTCTTATCACGTCTAGCTTTAGATGTTTTATTCTTTGGACAGATGGACATATGTTACACCTCCTTAAATTTACTAAATATATCACTGATGGCTGCCATACGCGGATCCTTCGGCTCCTCCACACAATCGCAGAGACCTTCATTCAGATTTTTTCCACACTGGCTGCAAATCCCTTTGCAGTCTTCTTTACACAAAACTTTCAAAGGCCAGTTCATCAGCACCTCAAAATAGACCAATTGGTCCACATCCAGGTCCATACCTGTGAGATAGGCATTTTCATCCAAATCATTCACCCGCTCTTCCTCTGTCAGTTTCATATCCAACTTTCTTTTAAAAGAAAGAGGAATCTCAACTGAAACGTCTTCAAGACAACGGTCACAGGGAATGCTTACTGTAATGCCTCCCGTACCCACAAGCTCAAGAACCTTCTTTCCTGTGTTGGTAATGGTAAGCTCAAGAGGTTCCTTATGAAGAACCGGAAAGCTTCCCATCTGGAAGGTAATGCAATCCATCTCAAGCGGTGCAGTCACCTGCACACATTTTCCCTCACAAGATGAAATATCTGATAAATGTATCTGCATAGTAATCTCCTATCCACACTCAATCAATTATACATACAGGTTCCGGATTTGTCAACGATATTTTGTCCTGTTTTGGAAGAAAATGTATCCTACCAAAATATATCTTAAACAAGAGCGACTGTCTCTCTGCAGATTGCCAGTTCCTCGTTTGTCGGAATGACTGCAACTTTTACTTTGGAATCCGGTGTGGAGATTACGATTTCCTCGCCTCTTACTCCGTTTGCCTCTTTATCAAGAGTTACTCCAAGGTATCCGAAGTAATTTACGATTTTTTCACGTACAGGAATTGCATTTTCACCAATACCAGCTGTAAATACAATTGCGTCTACGCCGTTCATAGCAGCTACATAACCACCTACAAATTTTGCAATGCCATAGCAGAGAACTTCAATTGCGTTTGCTGCATCTTCATTTCCGTTCTGCGCTGCTTCATTTAAATCACGGAAGTCACTGGAAAGTCCATTGGAAAGTCCGAGAAGACCAGATTTTTTGTTCAGTACGTTCATAACGCCTGCAATATCCAGGTTTTCTTTTTTTGCAATATATTCCATAATAGCCGGGTCAATATTACCGGAACGTGTTCCCATTACAACACCTTCAAGAGGAGTCAGACCCATTGTTGTATCAATACATTTGCCGTTTACAACAGCGCTGATGGAAGAACCGTTTCCAAGATGGCATACGATCACTTTGGAGTTATCTTTATCAAGACCTAAAAACTCTACTGCACGTTTGGATACGAAGCTGTGAGATGTTCCGTGGAATCCGTATCTTCTCACTTTATAGTTTTTGTAGTAATCGATTGGAAGTCCGTAAAGGAATGCTTTTGCAGGCATTGTCTGATGGAAAGCAGTATCAAATACGCCAACCTGCGGAACACCCGGCATAAGTTCTGCGCATACGCGGATACCAATTAAGTTAGCAGGATTGTGAAGAGGAGCAAGGTCGTTGCACTCTTCTACTGCTTTGATCATTTCGTCTGTGATCACTGCAGAGGAAGCAAATTTCTCTCCGCCGTGTACAACACGATGTCCAATAGCGTTTACTTCTTTTAAGCTCTTGATTGCGCCTGTTTTTTCGTTTGTAAGCGCATCAAGAACCATCTGGATTGCTTCTTTATGTGTAGGCATAGCAGCTTCTGTAATTTCTTTGTCGCATCCGGATTTCTGATATACAAGTCTTCCGTCGATGCCGATTCTCTCGCAAAGACCTTTTGCAAGAACTGCCTCTGTTTCAGAGTCGATAAGCTGATATTTCAGAGAAGAACTTCCACAGTTAATTACCAATACATTCATGATTTTACTCTCCTGATTTTAAATATTTTTCTTATTTGTCTTCTGCCTGGCACTGTACTGCTGTAATCGCAACAACACCTACGATGTCGTCTGCAGAACATCCGCGGGACAGGTCATTTACAGGTTTTGCAATACCCTGTGTAACTGGTCCGTAAGCTTCTGCTTTTGCAAGACGCTGAGCCAGTTTATATCCGATATTTCCTGCATCAAGGTCAGGGAAGATAAGTACGTTTGCTTTTCCTGCAACTTCGCTTCCCGGTGCTTTGGATGCGCCAACGCTTGGTACGATTGCAGCGTCAAGCTGGAACTCGCCGTCCAGTTTCAGTTCCGGATGCTCTTCTTTTGCGATTCTTGTAGCTTCGATTACTTTGTCTACATCTGCATGTTTTGCACTTCCCTTTGTGGAATGAGAAAGCATAGCAACAACCGGCTCTTCCTGAACAAGAAGCTGGAAGGATTCTGCTGAAGAAGCTGCGATAGCTGCAAGTTCTTCCGGATTCGGATTCTGTACAAGACCGGAATCTCCAAATACAAATGCACCGTTTGCGCCGTATTCACAGTTCGGAACAACCATCAGGAAGAAAGCTGATACCAGTTTTGTTCCCGGTTTTGTTTTCAGAATCTGTAAACATGGTCTTAATGTATCTGCTGTAGAGTGGCAGGCACCGGAAACCATACCGTCTGCATCGCCCATTTTTACCATCATAACACCATAGTACAGGTACTGATTTAAAAGAATGTCTTTTGCCTGCTCGGGTGTCATGCCTTTTTTCTGTCTTAATTCTACTAATTTGTCAATATAACCCTGTGTTTTCTCAGAAGTTGCAGGGTCTACGATTTCTGCACCGGAAATATCAAATCCGCCTTCTGCAGCACTCTTCTTAACAGTTTCTTCATTTCCTACAAGAACAACTTTTGCAATGCCCTCTTTTAAAATTTTCTCTGTGGCATCCAGAGTTCTCATATCCTCTGTCTCCGGCAGTACAATTGTTTTTACATTTGCTCTTGCTCTGTCTTTCAGTACATCAATAAATCCCATAGTTAAATGGCTCCTTTCTATTTCACCCTTTGCGGGCAGCACTCATAGCTATTAACATTATACCCCTATACTCCTTGTATTTCAAGCGTTCAAATGCTAGAATATGCCATAAGAAAGTATTTTTTGAGGTGCAATTATGAAAATCGCGGGAATTATAGCAGAATACAATCCTTTTCACAAAGGACATCAATATCAGATTACATATACACGGGAGCATCTTGGTGCAGATTACGTCATTATTGCCATGAGCGGAGATTATGTGCAGAGAGGAACGCCTGCGCTTCTTCCAAAACACACACGTGCAAAGATGGCGTTAAAGTGCGGCGCAGACCTGGTTCTGGAGCTTCCTGTCTCTATATCAACTGCAAGCGCAGAGTTTTTTGCAAAGGGAGGTGTGCAGCTTTTAGAAAACCTGGGCGTTGTGGATTTCCTGTGTTTCGGAAGCGAATCCGGTTCCATATCAGAATTAAATGCACTTGCCTCACTTCTTATTGAAGAACCAGAGGAATATAAGCAGGTACTAAAAAAAGCCCTGGCAGAGGGAAAAACATTTCCTTCTGCAAGAGCTCTTGCTTTACAGGAATATACCAAAATCGTTTCCTGCGATTCTCTGAAACACGCAGAGAAAATCCTTCTCTCCCCTAACAATATTTTGGGAATCGAATACTGTAAGGCACTGCTTCGCTTAAAAAGCCGCATAGAACCATGTACCTTAAAAAGAGAAGGCGCAGGGTATCACGATACTTCTCTTTCTAAGACAAATCCCTCTGCCTCCGCAATCCGAAAGCATTTTCTATTTTCTGAAAGTAGTTTAAAAGACATGGAATCCGCTCTTCCGAAAGCGGTTTTTCCTACACTTTTAAAAGCCGCCGAAAAAAATGCTTTTGTGACAGAGGAGGATTTTAGTCTTCTTCTTCATTACCGCCTTCTGGAAGAAGAAAATCCGGCTCTTTTTCTTGATGTGTCTCCGGAGCTTTCCAGACGCATCTGCAACACAAGAAACAAATACCAAAGCTTTTCTCAATTTGTTTCTCTTTTAAAAACAAAGGAAATGACTCAAACAAGAATCCAGAGAGCACTGCTTCATCTTCTCCTTCAAGTAAAAGAAACTCCGGAAAACATTCCTTTTGCGAGAGTACTTGGATTCCGCAAAGAAAGCACGCCGCTTTTAAAAGAAATCAAAAAAAGAAGCTCCATTCCCCTTGTAACAAAGGTCTCCGACGCTGCAGTTTCTCTTGCAGATCCGGATAAGAAGCTTCTTTCTGAAACGGTTTTCGCCTCCAATGTATACGAGAGCATTCTCTGCTCAAAAACAGGAAAAGCCTTTCGCCACGAATTTGAAAAACAACTTGTAATTCTCTAATAACATTTTTTTGATTTTTTATATTGTAATCAGTTTCCGCATTCAATGCTGATTTCATTAAACTTTGCCAGAATGTCATCTATGGAAACTGCGGCTTTTTCCGCTCCTCCGCAGTCCATGACATTCTGTCCCTGGTGCATCATAAGAATCCTGTCCCCGTACTCCACAGCATATCGAAGATTATGAGTCACCATAATGGCCGTAAGTTTTTTTTCTTTTACAATTTTTCCGGTAAGCTCCATAATGATTTCCGCTGTTTTCGGATCAAGTGCTGCCGTATGCTCATCCAAAATCAAAAATTCGATAGGTGTCATGGTAGACATCAAAAGAGCCATTGCCTGGCGCTGTCCCCCGGAGAGAGACCCTACCTTTACGTGCATTTTATCCTCAAGTCCCAGATTTAATGGTTTTAAAAGCTCCTGGTAATATTCCATACGCTTTTTACTGACACCTCTCTGCAGTCCGAAAAATTTTCCTTTATGATCCGCAAGAGACATATTTTCCAAAATTGTCATGCTGGGACATGTACCAAAAGCAGGATTTTGATATACTCTTCCGATTTTCCGATTTCTTTTATATTCTTTTTCATTTGTTATGTCTTTGCCATCCAAAAGAATCTTTCCATTCTCCACCGGAATACTCCCACAAATAATATTCAGCATGGAGGTTTTTCCGGATCCATTACTGCCGACAACAGATACAAATTCCCCGTCTTTTACTGTAAGATTATAATTTTCAAACAGACACATTTCATTTACTGTGCCGGGATTATAGTATTTATAAATATTTTTCAGCTCAAGCATGATTTTTCACCTTCTTCTTTTTCTCCATACTGATAAGAAGCACAACCAGGAACAGAATGGCTGTGACAAGCTTCATATCCATCGGTTCAAAATTTCTCATGGCAACTGCCGTGCACGCCTTATAAAAAACAGAACCGACAAGAACTGCTGTCGTTGCTTTCATAAAACTTAAATTTCGGAAGAACCCAGTTCCTATAATTACACTCGCAAGACCAATCACAATCGCTCCTGTTCCCATAGAAATCTCAAACACTCTCTCTTCCTGGCAAAAGATGCAGCCGGCAAGCGCTATCAGACCATTTGCAATGGCAAGCCCTAAAATCTTTGTATTTCCCTGATCTTTTGCAAGAGATGTTACAAGTTTTTCATTATCACCTACCGCCCTTAAAAGAAAACCTGATTTGCTGCTCATATAAAAATCAAGTATCAGCTTTGTAATTACAGTTAAAACAATAATAACGAGAATCGTAATATACGGAGCTATGCTTTCTGGAACTGTTTTTTCCAGAAAACCGTTTTTAAAAATGGTTTCTTTGGAAAACAAAGGTACATTTGAGGTTCCCGCAATGCGGAGATTAATCGTCCAAAGGGCTGTCATCATAATAATTCCTGAGAGAAGATCCCTCACTTTTCCTTTTACGTGAATAAGTCCTGTACACACTCCCGCAAGAGCGCCTGCACAAAAAGCAACCGGAAGGGTCAGGTAAGGATTTACCCCGTTTCCGATAAGGGCAGCTGTCACTGCAGCCCCTAAAGGAAAGCTCCCATCTGCTGTAAGATCCGGAAAATCTAATATTTTATAAGTAATGTAAACTCCGAGACCAAGAATCCCATAAATGAGCCCCTGTTCCAGAATCGTAATCAAAAAATCCATGTCTCTTCTCCCTCGCCTTATTTTTCTGAAATTTCTGCAAAGCTTTCTACTGCAGAATCCTTTAATTCTGACGGAATTTCAATTCCCAGGTTTTCTGCTGTCTTTTCATTTATATAAAGACTTGCTTCTTCAATTGTTTCATACGGAAGCTCTGAAGCCTTTTTTTCGCCTTTTAAAACCTGGGCTGCCATCTTTCCCGTCTGACGTCCAAGTTCCACATAATCAAGCCCTTGTGCTGCAAGACAACCGATTTTTACCTGCTCTATCTCGCTTCCAAATACCGGAATCTTTGCTTCGTTTGCCATTTCAAGAATCGCAGGAAGAGAACTTACCACCGTATTATCTGTAAGATTTGTAATACAATCCACTTTCTCAAGAAGTCCCTGCGCCGCAAGAGGAATGTCTGCTGTCGCGGTAATTCCCGCTGTCTCAATCGTAAAATCATATTCTTCTGCAAGCGCTTCATATTCTTTAATTGCAGATTCGGAATTTGCCTCGCTCGTTGTATATAAAATACCGATTGTTTCTGCCTCAGGAAGCATTGTACGGATCATTTCAAGCTGCTGCTGAATTGGAAGCTTATCGCTGGTTCCTGTGATTTCTCCCACCGGATTTCCCTCTTCATCTGCAAGCTCCGCAGCAAGAGGATCTGTCACCGCTGTGTAAATAACCGGAATTTCTTTATCCATAGCTGCATTAAAACAACTCTGTGCGCTTGGCGTTGCAATACCGCAAAGCAAATCCACATCAGAAGAAACAAAGCTGTCGGAAATCTGTCCTGCTGTTCCCATATCTGCAGCTGCATTTTTATATTCCACAGTAAGATTTTCTCCTTCTACAATCCCCTCTTCTGCAAGCCCCTCCAGAAATCCCTCTCTGCAATTATCAAGAGAACCGTGTTCTGCAAACTGCTCGATTCCAATGGTGTAGGTTTCTTTTTCTGCATATACCGTAGATGAAGATGCAAGAGCTGCTGTTACAATACCTGCTGTAATCACTTTGTTCATAATTGTTTTTTTCATGGCTGTTTTCTCCTCTCAAATGAAATATTAAAATGTCTCTCCGGAATATATGCCAATTCCGGCTTTGTCTGTGAGAAGAAAGAAATCCGTCTGCAATATGGAGGAAACTTTTCTGCGGCGATTTTCTTATAAATACAAAAACCGCCTCAAGCTAAATGCTTGAGACGGTAATAAGATTCTTATTATCGCGGTACCACTCAAATTGACAAAACGTCCACTTTCTCATGTACAAACATACACTCCTGATTGGTAACGGGTTCGGTTCCCGTCAGCGCCTACTTCCTTATCCGGGTTTGGGCTGCCCTCGAAAGTCCATTCAACAATCAGCTTCATACGGAATCACACCAATCTCCGCTCTCTGGAATGCCACTTAATTGTTTACTCCTCTTTCTCATCGGTTTAACTATTTATTACTTTAGCACGAAGATGTCGTTTTGTCAATACATCATTTATTTTTTTTGCTGAATCACCAATCTGCTAGCTTTACTTTACAGTGTTTCCTATAACACGCAATCCCATATTTTAAGATTTTATTTACTCCACTCTCCTTAAATTCCCCATCATATTTCTTTTCATCTATCTGTCCTAAAGCTCTTTCGCAGGCCTGTTCAAGATTTCCGTCATTGGCATATTTCACCTCGATCAGAATTACTGTCTCACTGTTTTCCGTTTCTATGAGTATGTCGCTGTATCCTTCACCTGTTTCCTGATTTGAAAACACCCCCCATTCTTCTTTTATCCCCAGGATTCCAAGTAAAATGCCGTGGAAAAAATTTTCCTTCATTGATTTTCGTACAAAGGTATCCCGAATACTAATGGTTTTTTTCAGATAACCTTCCAAAAGAGTCTCTACCTGTTTTTCCTCTCCGTTTTTCAGTGCCTCACAAAACTGGTTCAGCGTATCGCCGTCTTTTGCAACATTCTCTTTAAAACATTCCATGATCTGTATTTTAAAAATATCCCGTATTTCCAGATTTGGTATTGCAAGTTTATATCGTCTGGCATCAACTCTTCCATGCTGTGTTAAATATCCTGTCATAAACAAAAGACTCCAGATATTTTCCAAAGACTGATACATTTCTGGATACGTAAGCTCCTGATGAATTTCTTTTATAATTTCCTCACCGCCAAGCAGACGTTCTATTTCTCGTTTTGTTGTAAGCTTATCGGACATTTGGATAAATTTCCGGACAGCCTCATTATTACTTGTATTAATCCAGTAATTTTCCGGAATAGCCTCTGCGTAATCTTTTATTTTATCGCAATGATTTAATAAGTCCCACGGACAATACACCTCTACATTGCCAAACCGGTATCCGTCATACCAGTTTTTGATTTCTTCATAATGGTCTTCTATCTCATAATATTTCAATAGTTCTTTTACTTCCGTATCTGTAAAACCAAAATATTCATCATAACGCTCATCTGCAACAGATAAAACTTTCAGGTTATTAAGACCTGTAAAAATACTCTCTTTGGAGATCCGCATACATCCGGTCATTACCGCAAATTTCAGACTGTCATTTGTTTTCAAAACCTGTTCCAGCATATTTCGTATCAAAAATACCATCTGCGTATAATAGCCGTTTTCAAATGCTTTTGCCAGGGGAACATCATATTCGTCAATCAGAACAATTACTTTTGTTTTATAATGCTTCTCTAAAAGCTCTGACAAAGTTTTCAGGCTGAAACAAAGTGTGGCTTCGTCCATATCTTTATCTAGAAGCGCCCGATAATCCTCTTTCTCATGCTCATCTAATTTGTCACTCCTTTCCAAAAATTTTGCTCTTCCTGCTACACTTTTTATGGTTTCGACCGTTAAACGAAACGCTGTATCATAGGAGCTGGCATTAATGCCTTTTAAAGATACAAAAATCACAGGATATTTCCCCATATATTCTTTACATAATTTTATATCCTTTGTGATTTCCAACCCTTCAAAAATGCTTTTATCTCCCTCTATGGAGAAAAAATATTCCAGCATACTCATATTTAAGGTTTTTCCGAAACGCCTCGGTCTGGTAAAGAGATTTACCATTCCCCCATTGCGGAGCAGTTCCGAAATCAGTCCCGTTTTATCTACATAATAATAGTTGTCTTGTATCATCTGCTCAAAATTCTCCAGACCTACAGGAAGACGTTTTTGTTCTTTGTCCATGCTGCTCCCCTCCTTTTCTGATAACTCCATTATATCAAAAATTCTCGCAAAAGCCCATACCTGACTTTACTGACTGACAGGATTCCAAAATCTTAAAACCGCCTCAGGCATTACACTTGAGACGGTTTTAAAGTTCTGATGATCACAGAAATATTATTATTTTACATCAACATTTTTGATTCCACTCCAGTTAGAGTATACTCGCTTTCCATCGACCAGATTAAAGGTTCTTACACGGACATAATACGTTTCTCCGCTCTTGGCATCTTTTCTTGTATAGCTGCGTATTTCCGGCGTATTGACTGCTGCGTATTTCGCACCTTTCATGCCTGCAGAAGTTCCATACTGCATCTGGTATCCGTCTGCCTCTCCATTTGCCCGGTACTGGATATTCAGCCAGCCCTTCTGCGGACTCTGAAGCTTCGTCACTGCAGTAGGCGCCGGAAGAACTGTAAGGATAATCGTCTTGGAAACACCCTCATAATTTTCATTCTCTTTTACCGTTGCCGTAATTCTGGCAGTACCCACTCTGTGGAGCATCACTTTTCCGTTTGCGGAGATGGTAGCAACATGAGAATTATCAGAACTGTATTTGATTTTACCGGATTTATTACCCTCTGCAATGACGGCAGTTAATGTAGCCGTTTTGCTGTCAATCCGTTTGCTGACATCGTTAAACTCCAAAACCTGCTTTCCCTTTGTAATCACATAAGAAGCAGAAGAACTTCCCTCGTAATTTTCTCCTGTCAAAGTCACAGTAACAGAATAGGTTCCCGGTTTTTTGCTCTCTGCAGGATAAGAAACCGCGGCAGAAACAGTACTTCCCTGATTATCTGTCACTGTCACAGACGGCTGACGATTTGTCCCGTTGTATCTGTATTCTGTTTCTGAAAGCTGAATGGAAGAAACGGCAGGAATCACAACTTTTTCCTTTTCCTCTTCGCAAACTTTACATTTTTCGGTAATACTTCCTCCCTTTCCAAAAGAAGCCTTTTCTACTATAATTTCATATTCATGCTCCAATTTTTCAAGAGCTTCTGTTCTCGTTTCCCCACATCTTTCGCATGCATAAGCTTTTACCCCTTCTTCCGTACAAGTGGGTTCTTTTGTAACAGTACCCTCGTCCCAATTATGCCCATATGCCGGAATTGCAATAGAATTTTTCTTTGCACTACAGTCTTTACAATGAATACTTTTGAGACCGTCCTCTGTGCAGGTTGCCGCTCTGTCTGTTGTATAATAATTTTTCCATGTATGCCCGGTTGACGGAATTACTTCTGTGGTTTCCTCACCACATAATTTACATTTACAGAAATATTCTCCTTCTGCAGAACAGCCTGGATACTTTGTAATTGTCTTTTCCCAGTCATGCGGTAAAAATTCATTTCCGTTTCTTTCCGCATATCTTTCCACTTCGGAATCTGTATAACCGTGAAGAACCGTTGTCACATCAAAAGCACCGTCTGCAATCGGTCTCACAACATCTGGGACTACAACAAATTTTAAACTGGTTCCCACAAAAGCTCCTTTACTTATAATCCACATACCCTTTGGAATGGCAATCTCTTCCAAGGACGTACAGCCTTTAAATAAATCTTCCTCAAGAATAGTCATATTTTCCGGAAGCTCAATTTCGGATAAGCGAACGCAGCCTTGAAAAGCCCCATTCATAAGGTTGATGTTGTCACCCTGAAAATTAACCTTTTTGAGATTTGCACAGTTTTCAAATGCATATTCGCCTACCATGCCCACACTGCCCGGTATCGTGATTTCTGTGAGAGGACAACCTGCAAATGATTTTCTTCCAATCATATCCATCGTACTCGCAAAAGAAACCTTTTCCAGATTTGTACAACCTTCAAACAGCCCTCCCGGAATAAAATTGACTCCTTCTTCTATAATTACCTGACGGATATCCGGATCACCTGAAAACGGAGAAGCTTTATCTGCAGGTATATCCCACCGTCCGCTTATTGTTACAACACCGTCCACAAACGTCCATTTAATACCGCCCAGTTCTCCCTCTGAGCCCAACGCTTTCTCTTCCGGCTGTTCCTGCCTCTCTGTTTCAATCCCGTCCATAAGCTCTGATTCACTTTGCAGGATTCCCATTTCTTCTTCCCCGGAAGACAATACGTCTTCCGCCCATACAGATGATGCAGGTGTGATTGCAAGAGCCGCACACATCATCAAAGGCACTACTTTTCGTTTCATTTTTCTCTTCCTCCTGATTTTCTTTTTCATATTCTTATTTTACAGAAACATTTTTAATTCCGCTCCAGTTAGAGTACACACGCTTTCCATCGACCACATTAAAGGTTCTTACACGGACATAATACGTTTCTCCGCTTATTACGTCTTTTCTTGTATAACTGCGGATTTTTGGTGTGTTGACTGCCGCATACTTCGCACCCTTCATATCCACAGAAGTTCCGTACTGCATCTGGTATCCATCCGCCTCACTATTTGCCCGGTACTGGATATTCAGCCAGCCCGGTTTCTGGCTCTGAAGCTTCGTTACTGCAGTAGGCACCGGAAGAACCGTAAGAGCAATCGTTTTGGAAACGCCCTCATAATTCTCACTCTCTTTTACCATTGCTGTAATTCTGGCAGTTCCTACTCTGTGAAGCATCACTTTTCCATTTGCGGAAATGGTAGCAACCTGGGGATTGTCCGAGCTGTATTTAATTTTCGCCGTCTTATTTCCCTGGACAATCACTGCTTTTAATGTGGCTGTTTTGCTGTCAATTCGTTTGCTCACATCGTTAAATTCCAGAATCTGTTTTCCCTTTGTTATCACGTAAGAAGCGGAAGCGCTTCCCCCGTAATTCTCTCCTGTCAAAGTCACAGTAACAGAATAGGTCGCCGGCTTTTTGCTCTCTGCAGGATAGGAAGCAGAAAACGAAACCGCATTTCCCTTACTGTCTACTACCGTTACCTTTGGCTGACGGTTCGTTCCGTTATAACGGAATTCTGTCTCAGAAAGCTGGATTGAAGAAACGGCCGGAATGACTGTTTTTTCTTTTTCCTCTCCACAGGTCTTACATTTTTCCGAAATGCTTCCCTCTTTTCCAAAAGAAGCCTTTTCTGTTACTTTTTCATATTCGTGCGCGACGACAGGAAGCGTTTCTGTTCTCGTTGTGGAACATCTTTCACACTTATAAACAATCTTTCCTTCTGTAGTACAGCTTGGTTTTACCTCTATCACTCCACTTCCCCACTTGTGTCCAAGTGCGGGAACAGTTTCGGATTCTTCTACAAGACCGCAGATGGTACAGGATTTTGTATGTTCGCCTTCCTGGGTGTAGGTTGCGGAATTTGTGTTCCACTGCCAGTTGTGCTCTGTAAATATCTGGTTTTTATTTCTGTCCTCTTTTACATACTGCTCTGCCTCAGAACCAGCATATCCGTGTATTTCTTTTGCAGAAGAAAATGCCTGTCTGCCAATGCTTGTTACGCTTTTGGGGATCGTCACACGGTTCAGTGAACTTCCAAGAGTGCTAAACGCAAAAGAGCCAATCGTTGTGACACTATCCGAAAGTCTAATATCGCTTAATTCTTTGCAGTCATAAAAGGCATAGGGCTCGATGATCGTTACGCCATCGGGAATGGTAATGGATTTCAGACTGTGGCATCCTAAGAAGGTGTCTTTATTAATCTTGGTAATATTTTTAGACAATACAACAGATTTTAAGCTATCACAATATGTAAAAGCTCTGTCGTCTATACTTGTTACGCCGTCTGGAATGACAATGTTCTTTAAACTGTCACAATTCGAAAATGCGTCATATCCTATACTTGTCACACTGTCAGGTATTTCAATCTGTTCTAAACTGCTACAGCCCGCAAGAAAGTTTATTTTCTTTAATTCGCTTGGTAATTTGATATTTTTCAAATTGCTACAACCAGTAAAAGCCGAGTCTCCTATTTCTGTTACACTGTCTGGAATTACAGCACTTTTCAAACTGGTGCAACTATGAAATGCTAAATCTTCGATTCTTCTTACACTTTCTGGAATATGGATATTTCCTAAGTTCACACAATTATCAAATGCTTCTCTACCGATAGTCACCACACTATCCGAAATCACGATTTCTTTTAAATTCTCACAACTATCAAAAGCATTGTCTCCTATGCTAGTAACCCCTTCTTTCAAAATCACTTTCTTAATTTTGAAATTTCTGTTAAAGGGTCCCCGAAAAGAATCCCAGTCTTTCATTTCACCGATTCCACCGATGATTAAAAGTCCCTCTTTGTCTAATGTCCATGTAAGATTTTCTCCGCACTGTCCGCTATCTGCAATATCTTCATCTACAGACCGGAATGGGATATTTTTCTCTTTGGCATACTCCTCAGCGTAAGACCCCTTTTTTCCTAAAAACCTTACTTCATCAGCTCCTTCGAATGCTGTATCTGAAATTTCCGTCACACTATCCGGAATAGTAATTTCTTTTAGATAGCCACAGCTGTAAAATGCTCTGTCTCCTATACTTGTTACACTTTCTGGAATTACTATATTACTTATATAGCAACTCCTAAAAGCACCCTCTTCTATTGTTTTAATACCATTGGGTATCGTAATGTTTTTCAATTCATAACACATACTAAACGCATTTCTTCCTATACTCTTCACGCTGGAAGGAATAGTTATATTCTTCAAACTTGAGCATTCAGAAAAAGCACTCTCACCTATACCTGTTACGCCTTCTGGAATAACCACATTATCCAATGCCCAACAACCTCTAAATGTATCAGCTTCTATATGTGTTATTCCTTTCGGAAGATTTATGCTACTTAACATGTCACAATCAGAAAAAGCAGCGTTTCTTATCATCGTCACTGTATCGGGAAGTGTAATTTTTCTTAATTTTTCACACTGATAAAAACTATCTACTCTCTTCACTGTATCAGGGATATTGATTTCTATTAAATTTGTACACCAGGAAAAATCTATACTTGTTACCCCTTCCAAAACTTCTACAGATACGATTTTCTCCCGAATTTCAGCAAATGGATCATCACTGGTTCCCCAATGATAATCTACCATATCTCCTTTTCCACTAAGAACTAGTTTTCCGTTTTTATCAAGTGTCCAATCAAGATTCTCTCCGTATTTTCCGCTTTTTATAATTTCCTCATCACTTCCAAACGGCTGAAAAGGTATATTATTTTTCTTTGCATATTCTTCAGCGTAAGAATCTTTCACTCCATGAATTGTTATATGATTTGCGGAAATAAATGCCGTATCACTTATATAATCCACGGTAGGAAAAATTGTAATGTTTTCCAGACTGATACACTCTGCAAAAGCGTATTCGAATATACCTCTAACACTTTCAGGAAGTGTAATATCTGTAAGACTTTTACAGCCATTAAACACTCTTCCAGAAAGATCATGTATACCAGCTCCATCTGCACCTTCCATTGCCCCTGCTAGATTAATCGTCTTCAAGCTGCTGCAGCCACTAAATACAGCATCTTCCATTGTCACAAAATCCTCTCTTTTTTCAGGCATAACAACACTTTCCAAACCACTGCAACCGCTGAAAGCCCCTTCTGAAAAATTCTCAATCTCGTCTGGAATAACAATATTTTTTAAACTAATACAATTTGTGAAAGCATATTGGCCTATGATTCTAATATTTTCCGAAAACGTAACTTCTTCTATATTTTTGCAGTTCTCAAAAAAGTATGCTCCTATATTTGTAATTCCATTTGCCATTTTTACAGATTTTATATCAAGATTTCCATAAAAAGGAGATTTCCCTTGTTCATAGGAATACATATACCCCTCTCCATCGGCGCGAATCGTCAAAACCCCATTTTCGTCCAATGTCCAGAAAACATTTTCTCCGCACTGTCCGCTGGAAGCCTTCTCTTCTCCTGTGTTTTCCTCTTCTGCACCTTCGCTTCCAATATCCTCTGCTGGAGCTTCCATAGTAAATTCCACAGCTTCTCCCGTTACGGTCTTCTCCGGAGTCTCTTCTTCCGAAGCATTTTCTGGCACTAGGGCTTCTGCTGCCCCGTCGTCAAGCAACTCCTTGCTCTCGATAGCTTCTTCACTCACTGTTTGTTCTCCGGAAGACAGCAAATCTTCTCCATATACAGAGATACTTGACTGTGCTATTAATGTACAACACAGCAAAAATGATATCATTTTTTTCCTCATATGTATCTTCTCCTCTCCAAATTAAATAACCAAATAATAATGTTTCCTATATACTATATACATATTAGCTTTTTCTTTTTTTTATCGCAATATGCGGCATATTTTGTGGGCAATTCTCTTTGTTCTATTATTCACTTTCTCTGCTTTCTAGCAATATGTGGCATATTTTGTGGGCAAACTTTTCATTGCATATATCTTGCAATTCACTGTACAATACTTTTTTTCTGGAAATTTTATGATATGATAAATAAAAAGAAACAAAAGAAATGCGAGGAAAGAAAAGAGTTATGTCTGAATTTTCAAATACACTCAGTCAGTTTATTCATGAAAAAAATATAAAGGTTTATTCCCTTATCAAGTACTGTAATTTTGACCGTTCCACCATGTACAAGATTATTAACGGCAAGCGAAATCCTCCCACAAAAGAAACTATTGATAAAATGGCTGAATTTATGCACCTAACACCGGCAGAATACATCCGTTTTGTGGAAGCATATGAAATCACAAAGATAGGCGCAGATAATTATTACAGAAGAAAAAATGCACAAAATTTTCTCATGAATTTTCCTGATAATTTTTCAATCTGCCCTGGAAATCATATACCTTTCGGAGCAGTAGAGAAAACATTTTCCGAATTTCCTTCCTGTGCGGCTCTTTCCACACAACTGGAACTAAACTATGTAATGCGAAATGTTCTTTCAGAAGAATCCCATGATGAGCAGGGGAAAATCGCTCTTTTTCTGCAGCCGGATTACGAGTTTCTATTTAATCTTCTCTCCAGTCTAAATCTGGGCTGTTCCCTGGAAATCCGCCAAATCCTCTGCCTGAGCAATGTGGAAACACTTACAAATGACCATGAATTATACAATTTAAAATATTTTAAAAATATTTTCCCACTATATCTTCGAAATCTAGATTATCAGGCTTACTATTTTTATGACAGCATACATTCACATTTTTTTAATCTGAATGCTTTTCCTTATTTTATTGTTACATCCAGGTATGCTATTGCCTGCTCTTCTGATTATCAACAGGGAATTTTTTACAAAGAACCTTCTGTTATACAACAGTTCTGGAAAATTTTTCATTCTTGTCAGGGAAAATGCCAGTCTCTTTTTCAAGTATTTCATCTGACGCCACAGAATGTTTCTATGATCAGTAACATTGCACTAAATGAAACAACAAGCTATCTCCTGCAGCCGGAAGCCTGTTTTACTCCTTTTATTTCCGAGGGTATTCTGACAGAAGCTCTGTCCCGAAATTTTTACGACAGACAGCAGCTTATAGAAATGCTGTACCAGTTTTTCCAGGCAAATACGAAGAATCTTTCCCATATGCACGTATATTTTACGAAAAAAGGAATTCAACGTTTTATAGAAACCGGAAGACTAAAAGAAATTCCAAAAGACTTTTGCCGTTCATTCCTACCGGAAGAACGTCTGCAAATGCTTCAGGCACTTCTCCCTGTCTGCTATCAGGGATATTACCGAATGTTGAAACAGCCGCTTGACCAGCTTCCTGTTAATCTGCACCTCTGTGTAAGCAATAAGATGGGATATTTTTCTTTTGACAATGTAGAAAATCAGGCCACCTATCTAATGTTAAACGAAACTGGGATTTTATCTGTTTTTCTGGATTATATGCAGTCATTGGACGATTCCAGCTTCTATACACCTGAAGAAACTGGGACCTTTATAAAATCTGCTATCAGAAATCTACAGCAACATCTGTCTCTCTATGAGGAAGGATTTATCCCTTCCCACACAGACCAAATACTTAATTTTTGAGCATAAATTTAGCCCCTTTCCTTTACTTGTAAATTATATAAGATAAAGAAAGAGGCTTATTTTATTAATTTTTAAAACTGTGAATTGGGGCAGGAATTCTTCCGCCGCGCTCTACAAACGCATCGCAGGAGAAGGAATTTACCGGCATAACAGGAGCATATCCAAGAAGACCGCCAAATTCTACTGTCTCTCCAACACCTTTTCCGATTACCGGAATCACACGGACTGCAGTTGTCTTCTGATTGATCATTCCAATTGCTGCTTCATCTGCAATAATACCGGAAATTGTGGTCGCTTTTGTGTCTCCCGGAATCGCGATCATATCAAGACCTACAGAGCAGACACATGTCATTGCTTCCAGCTTTTCAAGGCAGAGCGCACCTTCGTTTACAGCATCAATCATTCCCTGATCTTCACTTACCGGAATAAATGCGCCGCTCAAACCGCCGACTGCTGTAGAAGCCATAACACCGCCTTTTTTCACCTGGTCATTTAAAAGCGCAAGAGCTGCGGTTGTTCCCGGAGCGCCTGTTCTCTCAAGACCGATTTCCTGAAGGATTTCTGCAACACTGTCCCCGATTGCAGGAGTTGGAGCAAGTGAAAGATCTACAATACCAAACGGTACATTTAAACGTTTAGAAGCCTCCTGCGCAACCAGCTGACCCACACGTGTTACTTTGAAGGCAGTTCTTTTGATTGTCTCGCAAAGTGTCTCAAAATCTTTTCCTCTTACTTTTTCAAGAGCTGTCTTTACAACACCAGGGCCGCTTACACCAACGTTAATAATGCAGTCAGCCTCTGTTACACCGTGGAATGCACCTGCCATAAACGGGTTGTCATCCGGTGCGTTACAGAATACTACAAGCTTCGCACAGCCAAGAGAATCCTGATCAGCGCTTGCCTTTGCTGTTTCCAGAACAATCTCTCCCATAAGTTTCACTGCGTCCATATTGATTCCTGTTTTTGTAGAACCTACATTTACAGAACTGCATACTCTCTCTGTCTCACAGAGTGCCTGCGGAATAGAACGGATAAGAAGCTCTTCTGCCGGAGTCATTCCCTTACTTACAAGAGCTGAATAACCTCCGATAAAGTTGACGCCTACAGTTTTTGCCGCCTTATCAAGCGTTCTTGCAATTGTAACAAAATCTTCCGGGGTTTTACATGCCGCGCCGCCAATTAATGCGATAGGAGTAATGGAAATTCGCTTATTTACAATGGGAATTCCAAATTCCATAGAGATTTTTTCCCCTGTTTCCACAAGGTCTTTTGCACGTGTTGTAATTTTGTTATAAATTTTTTCATTGAGTCTGTCAAGATCGCTGTCAATGCAGTCAAGGAGACTGATTCCCATTGTAATGGTACGCACGTCCAGGTTCTCCTGCTCAATCATTTTATTTGTTTCGTTTACCTCGAAAATATTAATCATTATCGTTCTCCTAAATTATTCTGTTAATGCTTTTACGAGGGCACTTCGAAGCTGCCCTCGTATTTATCATCAGATTCTGTGCATTTTATTGAAGATGTCTTCATGCTGACATCTGATTACAACACCAATCTCATCGCCCAGTGCGGAAAGTTCTTTGGAAAGTGTTCCATTATCTTTTTCAGATGCAGTTGTATCTGTTATCATCATCATATTAAAATATCCCTGTACAATTGTCTGAGTAATATCCAGAATATTTACATTCTGCTCTGCAAGATATGTACAAACCTTTGCAATAATTCCTACGGTATCGTTTCCTACTACTGTGATAATTGTCTTTTTCATCTGTGTCTCCTTTTCTATACTATAATCACTTCTGATATGCAATCCCTTTTCGCCACCTGGATTTTAAAATCTCTGGGCTTATAAGGGTTATCGCCTAGCATAACTTCTGCGCAGACTGTCTCATACGCCAGTTCCTCATAATTGTTTTCTCTGCTTAAATGTCCCAGAAAAACAGCTTTTAGGTTGTCATGAAGAAGCCGGCAGAGAAGCTTCCCTGCATTTTCGTTTGAAAGATGTCCTCTGTCTCCTAAAATTCTTTGTTTCAGATAATACGGATATTTTCCAACCTGCAGCATACGAATGTCATGATTTGCTTCCAGAAGAAGCGCATTCAAATTCCGGAGGTTTTCTACTATGTAGTCATTGTATTTCCCAAGGTCCGTTGCAATACCCACAGACCGTTCGCCACATTCTATCCGGTATCCTACCGGCTGCGCCGCATCATGGGAAATGGTAAACGGGCGGATGGAAAGATCCTTGATAAAAAAAGGTTCATCCTCCCTGATTTCACGAAAAATCCCTTCCGGAAGTTCTCCCAGGCTTTTGCTCCTTGACAGTGCGTCTGCAGTGCCGCCTGTTGTATATATGGGAATTCCGTATTTTCTCGCCAGAACGCCAAGACCTTTTATGTGATCTGAGTGTTCATGGGTTATAAGAATTCCATCAATATCTCTTCCTGTAAGCTCTAAACTATTCAGGCCTTTTTCAATGCGTCTGCCGCTTATTCCTGCATCTACAAGAACATGGGCGCATTCCGAGCCTACATAAATGCAGTTGCCGCTGCTTCCGCTGGCAATGCTCATTAGTCTCATAACTTCTGAATCCCTTCTGCAAGCCGGAGGCGCGCTTCCTCCGTGCTTTTATTATTTTCTATTACAAAATCTGCGTGACGAAAGAAAAAATCGTCTGGTTTCTGACTTCGGATAATGCTTTCCGCCTTTTCTCTTGTATATCCTCTGCTTTCTATAAGACGGGAAATGCGGATTTCCCTGTCTGTATGCACATACCACACAGAATCGCAGAATTTATCATACTGTTCCTCAAGAAGAAGCGCAGCCTCCACCACGCAGAGTTTTCTTCCGGATACCCTTTCTCTTTCGAGTGCTTCCAGAATATATCGCCTCACAGCAGGGTGAACAATTTTATTTAAGGCGTCCAGTTTTTCCTTCTGCGAAAATACTACATCGGAAACCCTCCTGCGGTCAATAGTTTTGTCCTCTTTTATAATTTCTTTTCCAAAAAGACGGATAATCGGCTCATAACATTCTCTTCCCGGCTCCATCACAAAATGTCCCACCTGGTCTGCCTGCAGAACGAATGCATCCCAATCTTTTTGAAGAAATTCAAGAACTGTGCTTTTTCCGGCGCCTACGCCTCCGGTCAATCCGATTATTTTCATCTTACTTTGCCTCATACCAGCTATTCCCCGGGTGCATATCTACAGAGAGCGGAACAGAAAGCGCCGCAGCCCCTGTCATCTCTTCTTCCAGAATTTTAGAAACCTCTGCAATCTCTTCTTTGTATGTCTCAATGAGAAGTTCATCGTGAACCTGAAGAACAAGACGGGATTTTAATCCTTCTGCTCTCAGTCTTGCATACACCCGGTTCATGGCTATTTTAATGATATCTGCCGCGGTTCCCTGAATAGGTGAATTCATTGCTACCCTCTCTCCAAAGGAGCGCTGCATAAAGTTCCCGGAAGAAAGTTCAGGAACAGGACGTCTTCTTCCAAACATAGTCGTCACATATCCTTTTTCCTTTCCTTCCTGTATCATAGAGTCAAGAAAGCCCTTAATTTTCGGATATGTTTCAAAATATTTTTCGATATAATCAGCCGCTTCTTTTCTTGTAATGCTTAAATCCTGACTGAGTCCAAAAGAACTGATTCCGTATACAATACCGAAATTTACCGCTTTTGCATTTCGTCGTTGGAGCTCTGTCACTTCGTCAAATGGAATATGAAATACCTGTGAAGCGGTGAGCCTGTGAATATCCTGCGCCTCTCTGTAAGCCTGAATGAGGTTCTCATCTCCCGACATATGAGCAAGAACACGAAGCTCAATCTGAGAATAATCTGCATCAAGAAATACATATCCTTCCTCCGGTACAAAAACCTTTCGGATCAATCTTCCAAGCTCCATACGGACAGGAATATTCTGGAGATTCGGTTCTGTACTGCTGATACGTCCTGTCGCTGTAATCGTCTGGTTAAATGTGGAACGAATTCTTCCATCCTCTTCTATTACGTTCCCAAGCCCGTCTGCATACGTTGATTTTAGCTTACTGAGCTGACGGTATTCCAGAATATTTTCTACAATGGGATTATCAGGTGCAAGCTTTTCCAGAATGTCAGCCGCTGTGGAATATCCGGTCTTTGTTTTCTTCCCTCCCGGAATTCCCATTTTTTCAAAGAGAATCACTCCGAGCTGTTTTGGAGAATTAATATTAAATTCCTCTCCTGCCTGTCTGTAAATTTCCTGTTCCAGCTCCTGAATGCGAACAAGAAGTTTATCGCCGTAAGCCTTCAGTTCCTCCCCCTGCACACGAATTCCTGTTTTTTCCATAGAATCCAGAGTAAAAATAAGGGGGAGCTCAATCTCTCTGTATACATTCCACATTCCGGTATCTTTCAGGGCATTTTCTATGGGCTCGCGGCAGGCAAGCGCCGCATACGCCATATAGCCGGCATAAAGACCAAGCTCTTCTTTTTCCTTTTCCCAGGCTGCCTCATACGTTTCTTTCCCAAGAAGGTCCTCTCTGGAGGGAATCAGCATACCATTTAAGTATTCTCTTGCCGTATCGTCATAATCGTAAGAAGATTTCAGAGGGTTTAAGAGATATGCCCCCACTCCTGCATCAAATACACAGGCAGCATCTTCTATTGGAACGTACTTCAGCATGGATTTTATATCCCAGGAACAAAGAAGCGTTTTTTTTGAAAGCGCAAGCAGCTTATCAGAAAGATAGGCTCCTGTTATCATACCCTGTACCGGAATGTAATACACTTCTTCTTTGGAAAGAGCAACCCCCAACATGTAAATGCTTTTTTTATCGGATAAAAGAGCCACGCCTGCCTCAGGATTCCCTGCCGCCTTTTCAAACAGGCTTTCACAGCCGGAAAGATCTGTACAGGAAAAAAATTCCTGCTCTATCGCACTCTCCGAAACAGCGTCCTTATCAAAACGGCTGAGAAGATTTTTAAATTCCAGTCTTTTGCAAAGTTCATACGCTTCTTTCGTATAAAGATTTTCCATTCTGGCAGCTTCTGAAGAAAAAGAAATCGGGCTGTCTGTATTAATGGTCGCCAACGTTTTAGAAAGCTGCGCCTTATCATAATTCTCTCGCAGAGATTCTTTTGCTTTATTGGGCTTTACTTCCTCCAGATGCTCATACGCATTTTCAATATTTCCAAACTGTACGATCATTTTTGTGGCTGTTTTTTCACCTACTCCGGGAATACCGGGAATATTATCTGCACTGTCTCCCATAAGCGCCTTTAATTCAATGATCTGAGGAGGAGTTACCTGATATTTTTCGATTACCTGCTGTGTATGGTAATCTTCAATTATCGTCTTTCCTTTGGTTGTTTTTGGAAGACGGATCATAATTTTATCTGTTGCCAGCTGAAGAAGATCTCTGTCACCGGACAAAATGGTTACATCCATTCCCTGTGCCTCGCACTGTCTCGCCACTGTTCCAAGAAGATCGTCCGCCTCATATCCTTCCATCTCCATAATATTTATGCACATTGCCCCTAACATTTCCTTGATAAGAGGAACCTGCTGGCGGAGCTCCTCAGGCATTGCCTTTCGCGTACCCTTGTAAGCGTCATACATTTTGTGACGAAAAGTAGGTGCGTGAACATCAAAAGCCACAGTAAGATAATCCGGTTTTTCCTCTTCCAGAATACGAAAAAGGATGTTCAGGAAACCATATACAGCCCCTGTGTGAATCCCCTCTCCGTTTGTAAGATCCGGAAGACCGTAAAATGCCCGATTTAAAATACTGTGCCCATCTATTAATAATATCTTTTCACTCATAAATGTCCCCCTACTTCTTTTATTATAAACAGCAGCAGTCCGGTAAGAAGCGCGATTAGAAGAAGAACTGCAATTCCCGCAAAAAATCGCTCTATTTTCATAATGCGAATTCTGCGTCTCGCCCTTTTTATATCCTGATTTAAAAGCTTACGAAAATCAAGGACCGTATCGCCTTCATCTTCTGCCAGCTGCTGCATTGCCTCATGAACAATAAAATACGTTTCCAGTTCATCATAGCATGAAGAACATGACTGAATATGGTCTAAAAACTCTTCCATTTCTTCAATAGAGAGCGTATGGTTCATATATTGATTCACCATTTCTTCTGCTGTCCGGCAGTTCATAGTCCTTCCTCCTTCCTGCTGTATATTTCTGCATGCAAAATGCGTTGTTGTCTGATTTATTATAACGGAAGAAAGAGAAAAACACAAGGCACATATACAAAAGTATCCTGCGGACAATTTTATCCGCAGGACCACTTTTATATGCTCTTATATTTCTTCTGTTTTCTCTTGTATTTCCAGAGGAGGCGCATTTAAGATCCGCATAAATTCATCTCCCGTAATCGTTTCCTGTTCATACAGATATTTTGCAAGCTCATGAAGCTTTCCAATGTTATCCTGAAGAATCTGCAATGCTTTTTCATGCTGTCTTCGTACCAGCTCCACCACTTTTTTATCAAGAAGTGTCTGTGTCTCAAAAGAACAGCTCAGGGAAGAATCTCCTCCCAGGTACTGATTTCCCATACTTTCCATTGCCACCATATCAAACTCGTCGCTCATTCCGTACCTGGAAATCATTGCTCTTGCAATTTTTGTTGCCTGTTCAATATCGTTGGCAGCGCCTGTTGTTATAGAATGAAAAATCAGCTCCTCCGCAGCACGTCCACCTGTAAAAGTGGCGATTTTATTTTCCAGTTCCTCTCTGCTCATAAGGAAATGTTCTTTTTCATCTACCTGCATTGTATAGCCGAGCGCTCCTGATGTACGGGGAATAATTGTAATCTTATGAACCGGCGCAGAATCTGTCTGTCTGGCAGCTACAAGCGCATGGCCGATTTCATGGTAAGAAACAATCAGTTTTTCTTTGTTGGAAAGCACACGGTTTTTCTTTTGATAACCGGCAATGACAACCTCTATACTCTCCTCAAAATCCGCCTGTGTAGCAAATTTTCTTCCATCGCGCACAGCACGAAGAGCTGCTTCATTTACAATATTTGCAAGCTCTGCTCCGGAAGCGCCTGCCGCAGCTTTTGCAATAGAATCAAACTGTACCGTGTCAGCAATCTTTATTTTTTTTGCATGAACCTTTAAAATTTCTTCTCTTCCCTGAAGATCCGGAAGTTCTACCGGAATCCTTCTGTCAAAACGTCCCGGGCGAAGAAGCGCTGGGTCAAGGGAATCCGGACGGTTTGTAGCTGCCAGAATAACAACGCCTTTGGAACCGTCAAATCCGTCCATCTCTGTAAGAAGCTGATTCAAAGTCTGCTCTCTCTCATCATTTCCGGAATATCCGCCACCATCTCGTTTCTTTCCAATGGTATCAATCTCGTCAATAAATACGATACAAGGTGCTTTTTCATTTGCCTGCTGAAACAGATCACGTACTTTAGCTGCACCCATTCCCACAAACATTTCAACAAACTCCGAACCGGAAATAGAGAAAAACGGCACTTCCGCCTCACCTGCAACCGCTTTTGCAAGAAGAGTTTTACCTGTTCCAGGAGGTCCTACAAGAAGAGCACCTTTTGGCATAGAAGCTCCAATTTCTGTGTATTTCTGAGGATTGTGAAGATAATCTACAATCTCCGTGAGAAGCTCTTTTGCCTCGTCTTCTCCAGCTACATCTGCAAACTTAATACCTGTCGAAGATTTTACATAAACCTTGGCATTGCTTTTTCCAAAGGACATCATTCCTCCAGGTCCCCCGGATCCCATAGATTTCATCATTTTTTTACTAAGCCATCTTCCAAGAAGAATAAAAATCACAATAGGAATCACATATCCTGCGATCAGACTTAAAAAAATAGACTGCTTCTGTGGTGCAACTGCTTCCATTTTAGTTCCTGCTTCATAAAGACGTTCCACAAGATTCGGGTCTTCCATTTTTACTGTTTTGCAAACGGTATCTTTTCCATTTTTTCTTACTTCATAATAAATGTAATCTTCTTGTACCTCTGCTTTTGATACATTTCCTCTCTCTACATTACTTAAAAATGTACTGTAATCTGTTTTCTCTACACTCCGTTCCTGAAGTGCAGGAAGAACAAGAAGATTGATAAGAAAAATCACAGCAATTGCAATAAAATAGTAAACGTACAACGGACGTTTTCCAGGCTTTTTATTATCAATGTTCATATCCTTTCCTCCATATCCTCACTGAAAAAATGAGAATCCCAGTGATTAGTGTAGTATACAATACCACCATTTCCTCTTTATTTCAATTCCAATTCACAGATTTCACAAATATTTTAGAAATTACACTAATATTAACAAAAAAACCAAAAATAGCTTGTCAAAAACATAATTATATGATATAGTAATTACTGTTCTAAATGCCGGCATGTCGGAATGGCAGACGAGGCAGACTCAAAATCTGTTGTGGGCAACCACGTGTGGGTTCAAGTCCCACTGCCGGCAGTACCTAAAATGCGCTGAAGCTCTTGTGTTTAATGAGTTTTGGCGTTTTTTATATTCCAAAACTTTTGATTACCTCTTATAAAATCATCAAATTGTCCCAGAAGCCTTTTTAAGAATCTTTGTTTTTTCTTCCATATTTTTTTAAAACGCAGATATAGGAAGTCACTACTTCTTATATCTGCGTTTTTATCTGCACTTCATTTTTTATTTCTCTGCATCTTCCAAAAGCTTTTCATAAACAGGAAAACAGTCAAATGTTGCAAAGTAATCCTTCGGTGTCTCTGCACGACGAATCAACTGGAAACTTCCGTCTTCTTTCAGAAGAATTTCCGCTGATTTCAACTTGCCGTTATAATTATATCCCATAGCAAACCCATGAGCTCCTGTATCGTGAATTACAAGCAAATCGCCTTTATCAATTTTAGGAAGGTATCGGTCAATAGCAAATTTATCATTATTCTCGCAAAGAGAACCTGTTATATCGTAAAGATGGTCACAAGGCAGCTTCTCTTTTCCCATTACTGTAATATGATGGTATGCCCCATACATAGCAGGGCGCATAAGATTTACTGCACATGCATCTACTCCAATGTATTCTTTATGTGTATGCTTTTCATGAATTGCTTTTGTCACAAGACATCCATATGGTCCCATCATAAAACGACCAAGCTCTGTGTAAATGGAAACCTCTCCCATTCCGGCCGGGACAAGAACTTCCTCATAAGCTCTTCTTACACCTTCGCCAATTGCACGAATATCGTTTGGCGTCTGATCCGGACTATAAGGAATACCGATTCCACCGGAAAGATTAATAAAGGAAACATTTGCCCCTGTCTCTTTCTGAAGTTTTACAGCCAATTCAAAAAGCTGTCTTGCAAGAAGAGGATAATACTCATTTGTTACTGTATTGCTTGCAAGAAATGCATGGATTCCGAATTCTTCTGCTCCCTTTTCTTTCAAAATACGAAATGCATCAAAAATCTGCTCTGTTGTCATACCATATTTGGAATCTCCGGGATTATCCATAATATCATTGCTGATTTTGAAAATTCCACCCGGATTATAGCGGCAGCTTATTGTCTTCGGGATTTTTCCCACTGCTCTCTCTACACTCTCAATATGAGTAATGTCGTCCAAATTGATAATTCCGCCAATCTCATCTGCGTATTTAAATTCTTCTTCTGGAGTATCATTGGAGGAAAACATAATATCTCCCTCCTTACAGCCGATGGCTTTTGCCATCATAAGCTCTGTCATGGAAGAACAGTCACAGCCACAGCCATATTCCTGAAGAATCTGAATAAGGTATGGATTCGGAGTTGCCTTCACTGCAAAGAACTCTTTAAACCCCTTGTTCCAGGAAAATGCTTCTTTTAATGCCCTGGCATTTTCCCGAATCCCTTTTTCGTCATAAAGATGAAAAGGAGTTGGATATTCCTTTTCAATCTCTTTTAATTTTTCTAATGTCACAAACGGTTTTTTCTTCATGATATTCTCCTCGTATGTCTTACTTTGCCTCGATGATATGCATCATATTTGTGGCAGCACCCTCTCCTGTCCGCATATTTGTCGCCGGATCACCAGCTGTAAATACAACAAGATCTCCTTTCCGAATCATTCTTCTGCGGCGAACCACATTCATTGCCTGTAAAATAATATGCTCTGTGGAGTCCTTTTCGTATCCTTTTAAAGGAATAACACCCCAGGCAAGCTGCAGTCTGTGCATTACTGTATCATTCGGTGTAATGGCATAAATAGGCACTTCCGGACGGAAATTTGAAATCATAAAAGCTGTCTTTCCTCCCATAGTAGGAGTAATAATTGCTTTCGCGCCGAGATCTGTAGCGGTTCTGACTGCCGCAAGTCCAACAGCACTGGAGACTTTCCCGTCACAGTACATACTTCTATTGCTGGCATGAATCTTATTGTCTACATGCGGTTCTGTTGTTTCCGCAATCTCTACCATCATTTTAAGCGCTGCCAGAGGATATTTTCCTGCAGCTGTTTCTCCTGACAGCATAACTGCATCCGTGCCATCATAAATTGCGTTAGCCACATCTGCAACTTCCGCACGTGTGGGGCGGGGATTTCTTATCATAGAATCTAACATCTGAGTCGCTGTGATAACAGGCAAATAATTATCGTTACATTTCTGAATGATCATTTTCTGAATATACGGAACCTGACTTGCAGGAATTTCTACTCCCAGATCTCCTCTGGCAACCATAATCCCATCTGATACGGCAATAATTTCATCTATGTTTTCCACGCCTTCTGCATTTTCAATTTTGGCAATAATACCAATATCACTGCCCCCGTTTTCATCAAGAAGCTGACGAATTTCCTTGATTGCCTTTGCATTTCGGACAAAAGAGGCCGCAATATAATCAAACTCCTGAGAAATTCCAAAAAGAATATCTCTTTTGTCCTGCTCCGTAATACCCGGAAGTTTTACTTTTACATAGGGCACATTTACGCCTTTTCGTTCCCCAAGCTCACCGCCATTTAAAACACGACAGAAAATATCACCATTTTTAATATTCTCAATCTCCAGTTCAATCAGTCCATCGTCAATAAGGATTTTTCCACCCTTTTTTACGTCTTTATAAAGGGTGTCATATGTAATGGCAACCTTATGCTCATCACCTATATAATCCCCTGTTGTAAGAACGAATTCATTTCCGGCCTCCAGGTGCACCTTTTTTCCATCCTTTAAAAGCCCGGTACGGATTTCCGGACCCTTTGTATCAAGAAGCATAGCAACGGGAAGATTTAATTCCTCCCTTAAATTTTTAATCATATCTACACGTGCAGCGTGTTCTTCATGACTGCCATGCGAAAAATTAAAACGGGCAATATCCATTCCAGCCCGCATTAAAGACCGAAGGATTGTTTTTTTATTTGTAGCCGGTCCCAAAGTACAGATGATTTTCGTTCTTTTCATTGTTGTTCTCCCTTTATTTTACGTGCGTATGTGTAAAAAGATGATCCTGACAGTATTCGTAGTTTCCATTACATTTGGAACAGAAACGAAACTCCAGATCAGGATTGTCAAGCTCCGTACGCCCACAGATTGCACATTTATGCTTTGCAACACTGCCTGTAGACGGATTTACGCGGCTTCCCGCCATTGCTTTTTTAAATTCCTGTTTTCTTTTGACTTCTTTCGGATTATAACGGCTCATATCCCTTGTTCCCAGAAAGAAAATAATAAAGTTCAGTAGCGATGCCACAATCGGCACAGCCATAAACCAAGCTCCTACTCTTACGTATTTAAAAATATCGTACACAACAATCACTGCGTACAGGATTGCCATCCACTTCATTTTAATTGGAATGATAAACCATAAAAGTACTTCCATGTCCGGATAGGACAGGGCAAATGCCAGAAAAATGGAAAGACTGATATAATATGTGGAAAAAATTACTGTTCCAAGCCCCGTGAGTGCTCCGCCTGTTAAAAAATACAGAAGAAATGCACCAATCACTGTAAATACCATTCCCGAAAAAATATAAAGCGTGTATCGGAACGCTCCCCAGGAACGCTCCAGAGCATTTCCAATCGGATAGTAAAAGAAAAGAATGGCTATAGCAAAGAAAAGAATATTTCCGCCGCCGCCCGGAGGAGAAATGATCCAGGTCACAAGACGCCATATCTGTCCTCTTAAAATAAGCGCCGGTTCCAGGCTTAACATGGACATAATCCTCGGATTAAACATCTGCAGAATATATCCCAGCACATAGCAGCCGATTATATACATGGTAAGATTGGAAATACCATATTTCCTATATTTTCGTTCCAATTTATCTATAAATCTCATATAACTCCTTTACTACTCTCTCTTTTCATGCAGCATATAATATCAGAAAAATTTCTTTTTGGAAAGAATCAGCGCTGCAATAATGCTGATTGCCACTGAAAACAGAATAATGATAAGAAATCCCCAGGGATTGTCCGCAAAAGGCATTCCTGCTGAATTCACATTCATACCGTAGGCACTGAACACAATAGTAGGAATGCTCATAACAATTGTAATAATAGCCAGCACCTTCATGACAATATTTAAGTTATTAGAAATAACAGAAGCAAATGCGTCCATCATACCACTTAAAATTCCACTGTAAATATTTGCCATCTCGATCGCCTGCTTATTCTCAATAATGACATCTTCCAGAAGTTCTGTATCCTCAGGATACTTTTTGATGGATTCCACCTTCAGAAGCTTTTCCAAAACCACTTCGTTAGATCTGAGCGATGTGGTAAAATACACCAGAGATTTTTCCAGTTCCAGAAGCTCAATCAGTTCCTGATTTCTTGTAGAAAGATGCAGTTTTTCTTCTACCTGTGCACTCTTTTTGTCAATAATACGCAAATAACGAAGGTACATACTTGCATTCCTGTACAGAATCTGAAGGATAAAACGCGTTTTCATATACGTGAAAAAATTGCGGACACGTCCTTCCATAAATCTTGTTAAAACCTGAGTATCTTCCAGACAGATGGTAAAAATCATCTTATCTGTAATAATAATGCCCAGAGGAATGGTTCCATACCAGTCTTTTTCATTACGCTCCTCAATCATGGGGACGTCCACAAGAATCAGCGTATAATTATCTTCTACCTCGATACGTGAACGCTCTTCCTCATCCAAGGGGGCACGCAAATCGTCGACCTCTATCTCAAATTGTTCCGAAATTTCAAATATTTCTGTTGCTGTAGGATTCGTCAATGCAATCCAGCAGCCGTCCTGCGCTTCCTGAATCTGATGGATAGAGCCGTCTATCGTCTTAAAAATCCTTACCACGATTTACACTTCCCTTCTTTTTAATTTTCTGTATTTTCCTTCCTGTTTAAAGAAGGCAAAACACAGTTTCCATTATAGATTGTAAGAGAATTTTTGTCAATTCCAATGGTTCCGGCTTTACAAACTTTTTACACTCCGATATAATATCTCCATAAATCCGAAGAACAATCCGGAAATACATTCGCAGAACAACAGAAAGGAGTTCCCATGAGTCAATCATCATTTGGAAAAAAATTTGTAGTTACAACCTGGGGCGAATCTCACGGAAAAGCACTTGGCGCAATAGTAGATGGCTGTCCAGCCGGTCTTTCCCTCGAAGAAAAAGATATTCAGCGTTTTCTTGACAGACGTCGTCCCGGACAAAGCCGCTACACCACCACCCGCAAAGAGGGTGACGAGGTCGAAATCCTCTCTGGTGTTTTTGAAGGAAAAACAACAGGAACACCCATTTCTCTCATGGTCCGAAATACAGATCAACGCTCCAGAGACTATGGAAATATCGCTTATTCCTATCGCCCGGGACATGCAGACTATACATATGACCAGAAATACGGCATTCGTGATTACCGCGGCGGAGGACGTTCCTCAGGTCGTGAAACAACAGGCCGCGTCGCCGCCGGAGCTATTGCAGCAAAGCTTTTAAAGGAGCTTGGAATTTCCTTTTTTACATATACCCGTTCTATCGGTCCTGTTTCTATCTCTTCCTTTAATGAAAAAGAAATACAAAATAATGCGTTCTATATGCCTGATGCAGAAGCTGCTGCAAAAGCCGGAGAATATCTGGAACAATGCATGAAAAATCACGACAGTGCAGGCGGTGTCATTGAATGCCGTATTCAGGGCGTTCCTGCCGGTCTTGGCGATCCTGTATTTGGAAAGCTGGATGCTGAGCTCGCAAAAGCACTCATGTCTATCGGCGCTGTAAAAGCCATAGAAATTGGAGACGGCATTCAAGTCACTTCTCTGAACGGCTCCACAGACAATGACGGCTTTTGCATAAAAGACGGAAATGTATGTAAAACCTCTAATCACTCCGGCGGGATTATGGGGGGAATGAGCGACGGAAGTGAAATTATTCTCCGCGCCCATATAAAACCCACACCGTCTATCAGTCAGCCACAGCATACCATCACAAAAAACGGCGAAGAGTTTGACATGGTTATTCACGGACGGCACGACCCGGTTATTGTTCCAAGAGCCGTCGTTGTTGTAGAAGCTATGGCTGCCCTCACTATTACAGACGCACTCTTTTTCAACATGAGCGCACGGCTGGACCGCATTCTTGATTTTTACAAAAAATAATTCAAAAAAGGATATTCAGAGAGTATTTCTGGTTTCTCTTTGAATATCCTTTTCTAATTTCCTGTTTTTTATTCTTCTTCCGGAACTGCCCAGATGTGAATGCTGTTCGGCATGTCTACCTTTAATGGCTTTCCGTTCATAACAATGATATTCTTTTCATAATCAATGGAAAATACCGTGATGGTATTGCTTGCGTGGTTTGTTACTGCGAGATGCTTATCATCAGGGAAAATCACAATATCCTTCGGATAATCTCCACTAATAGGAAGAGTAAATTTCTTTGTAAGAATCCCATCCTCCGGATTGATTTCAAACATGGAAACTGTATTTTCTCCTGCAGTTGTACAGAAAAGATGTTTTCCGTCATTGGCAAGTGTTAAACCGCTTGCCGCATTATGCACAGCATCCTGATCTTCTGCTTTCTGCAGAGTACTGATCGTCTGGATCAATTCAAATTCCGGATGTTTCCCTGTTCCATCATATGTATAAACACGAATTTCGTTACTCAGCTCACAGAGAAGATACGCATACTTTCCATCGTCACTGAAACGGATAATACGAGGAGCGGTCTCTCTGGGACATCTTAAAATATCAACAAGTTCCAACTTATGTGTCCTCTTATTGATGCGGTAAATTTTTACCTGATCAATTCCATTGTCTACTGCACAGAGATACTTGTTATCCGGTGTGGGGCGCACACAGTTCACATGCGGTCTGAAGTTTCTCTCTGCCACACTGCCAAGGCCTTTATGAAAAACACCATCCATAAGACTTCCAAGGCTTCCGTCACGATGCGTATGCACAACCGTTACTTTTCCGTCATGATACCCTGCCACGTAAAGATATTTTCCATCCACATCTGTGGCAAGATAGCAGCCTCTCATACCGTCAATGTCAACACTGTTCATTCGTGCCAGATCGCCGTCTTTATCCCTTTCAAAAACAGCAACACCCTCATCTTCTATGGAATACAGGTATTTCCCGTTTTTGGAAACAGCGGTATGTGAAGAGTTACTTACCTCCACTTCGTTTCTCTCTGTAAGAAGCCCCTTTTCCACGTCTACATCATATACTTTTATTCCTTTACTGACTCCGTGAGTATAAGAGCCCACATAAGCCACGTATTTCTTTTTGCCCATTTTGTCCGCCTCCTAATCGCCTTTATAAAGTGATTCCATTATAGCATAAACTGTTTCTATGAACAAGTTTACTTCTGCGAAAAATACTTTTTCACGGCATCAAGAGTCTTTTCGATTGCCTCATCAGTATGTGCATCCGAGAGGAACATTGCCTCAAACTGAGACGGCGCCATATGGATTCCCATACCAAGCATTCCTTTGAAATACTCTGCAAAGGCTTTTGTGTCGGAAGTTTTTGCAGACTGATAGTCCACTACTTCTTCTTCTGTAAAGAAAAGACTTGCAAGAGAAGAAATGTGGTTGAGCTGATAAGAAAGCCCCTCTTCTTTCAAAAGTTTTTTCATTCCTCCGTAAAGCTTATCTCCTTTTTCCTCCAAACCTTTATAAATCTCAGGGTGCGCATGAAGATACTTTAACTGAGTAAGACCTGCTGCCATGGCAATGGGATTTCCACTTAATGTTCCCGCCTGATATACAGCTCCTACTGGAGAAACCATCTCCATAATTTCTTTTCTTCCTCCGTATGCACCTACCGGCATTCCTGCTCCGATAATTTTTCCATAAGTTACCAGATCCGGTCTCACGCCAAAATACTCTGCCGCACCCCCAAAAGCAAGACGAAAACCTGTAATTACCTCATCAAAAATAAGAAGCGCACCGTATTTGTCGCAAAGGCTTCGAAGCCCCTTTAAGAATCCCTCTTTTGGAGGAACCACTCCCATATTTGCACCTACAGGCTCTACAATTACTGCTGCTGTTTCTCCCTCTGCCTGCTGAAGAAGCTCCTCCACGCTGGAAAGATCATTATATACTGCTGTCATAGTATCTTCTGTGCAGCCTTTTGGCACTCCGGCGCTGTCAGGAACGCCGCTTGTCATCACACCGGATCCGGCACTTACCAGCATTGCATCGCTGTGCCCATGATAGCATCCTGCAAATTTAATAATCTTATTTTTTCCTGTAAATCCTCTTGCCGCCCGAACTGCACTCATCACTGCCTCTGTACCGGAATTCACCATTCGGATCATTTCTATATGAGGAATGTTTTCGCAGATAAACTCTGCCATTTCCACCTCTATTTCTGTTGCACAGCCAAAACTCAAACCATTTTCACATGCTTTTACAACGCTTTCTTTAATTGCAGGAAAATTATGTCCGAGAATCATAGGACCCCAGGAATCAATATAATCAATGTAACGATTCCCGTCTACATCGTAAATATAACAGCCATCCGCCTTTTCAATAAATCTGGGAGCTTCTCCGATTGCACCGTAGGCACGGACCGGGCTGTTTACGCCTCCCGGAATTCTTTTTACTGCACGTTCAAATAACTGCTCTGATTTTGTCATCAGCCAATTCTCCCTTCGTCCATAAATTTTGCAAGCTCTTTTGCAAAATAAGAAATGTAAATCTGTGCGCCTGCACGATAAGCGCCAACAGCCATTTCACAGATGATTTTTCCCTCATCAATCCATCCCATCTGGGCTGCTGCCTTGACCATTGCATACTCTCCGCTCACACTGTACGCCGCCATTGGAACGTTTGTCACTTTGGAAATTTCAGAAATCAAATCATGATATGCAAGAGCAGGTTTTACCATAATAATATCTGCCCCCTCTTCAATATCAGCAAGTGCCTCTTTCATTCCTTCCCGCCTGTTGTGAAAATCCATCTGGTAGCTTTTTCTGTCTCCAAAGGAAGGCGCAGATCCTGCCGCATCACGGAAAGGTCCATAAAAGGCAGACGCATATTTTACTGCGTAAGACATAATTGGCGTTTCATTATGTCCGTTTCCATCAAGACATTCTCTAATTGCCCTCACACGTCCATCCATCATATCAGAAGGCGCTACCATATCCGCTCCTGCCTCCACATGAGAAAGCGCTGTTCTTGCAAGAAGCGTCAGGGTTTTATCATTTTCCACCTCATGACCGCAGAGAACGCCGCAATGTCCATGGGAAGTATATTCACACATACATACATCTGTAATATAATACAGATTTGGAAATTCCTTCTTTGCAGAGCGCAAAGCTCTCTGTACAATCCCATCCGGATCATATGCCCCGCTTCCCACTTCGTCCTTATAATCCGGAATACCGAACAGCATAACGCTTCCCACACCTGCTTTTGTCAGGCGTTCCAGCTCGTAAGGAAGTCTGTCAATGCTGTATCGGTACTGTCCAGGCATGGAAGGAATCTCCTCCTCAATACCCACGCCTTCTTTTACAAAAAGGGGATAAATAAGAGAAGATTTATCCATTCTTGTCTCCCGTACCATTTTTCGCAGTGTTTCGCTGCCTCTTAACCTTCTTGGTCTTTGAATCAGTTCCATGTTTCCTCGCTCCTTTTCATGTCTTCCACCAGGGCAATGAGGCTGTCAATGGTGGCTTTTTCCGCCATATAAGTTTTCATTCCCAGAGAATCCGCTGCCGCCTTTGTCTGTTTTCCAATGCAGGCAGCTTTTATTCTTGTATAATCAAGTCCTTCTGTTCCTTCTGCAAATCCTTTTACAGTAGAAGCACTTGTAAACACAACGCAATCTATATTTCCTTCTTCAAATTCTTTCTTTTCGTCTATGAGAAGACTTTTTTCATAATGGGTTGCATAAGTAGGGATATCTTCTACAACAGCACCTGCTTTTTCAAGAAAAGCTGTCAGATTTTCATTTCCCTTTTCCGCTCTTGGAATCAGAATATGCTCTCCTTCGAGAATCATCTCTCCAAGCTCTCTTCCAAGAGTATCTCCATCATAAACAGAAGGAACAAAATCCGCAAAAAGCCCTTTTTCCCGAAGTTTTTTCTTTGTTCCCTCTCCGATGACCGCAATTCTTATATTTCCAAGGGCCCGTACATCTTTTTCTCTTTTTGCCATTTCCTGAAAAAAGACTTCCACTCCTGTAGGACTTGTAAATACAAGCCATCTATATTTTTCCAACTGCTCCATCGCCTCATAAAGACGACTCTGATCAGAAAGAGGCTCTGTACAGATAGAAGGAAGTTCAAGTACTTCCGCACCCTTTTCACGAAGCTTACGGGAAGTTTCTGATACAAGACTTTTGGGTCTTGTTACAAGCACCTTCCACCCTGCAAGAGGCATTTCTTCATACCAGGCAAATTCCTCAGAAAGGCTGCACACCTTACCAACTACAATAATCGCCGGCGTCTCAATGCCCTGTCTCTCTACTTCCTGAGGCAGAGTGGAGACAGTTGCCACAATCCGTTTCTGTCCTGCTGTGGTTCCTTTTTGTAAAATGGCGGCAGGCATATCCGGTGTCATTCCTCCATCTAAAAGCCCCTGACAAATATCGGAAAGCGCGGAAACTCCCATAAGAAATACAAGTGTACCCTTTGTATCTACAAGAGCCTTAAAATCAATATCATACTCTTTTCCTGCTCGTTTATGTCCTGTAATAATATGAAGGGAAGAACAGAAATCTCTGTGTGTAACAGGAATTCCATTATATGCTGGGACCGAAATAGAAGAAGTCACCCCGGGAACAACCTCATATGGAATCCCATTGGCTTTTAAAAGTTCAAGTTCCTCTCCTCCACGTCCAAAAAGGAATGGATCCCCTCCTTTTAAACGTACCACTCGGTATCCCTTCTGTGCTTCTTCAAAAAGTACCTGATTTATTTTTTCCTGTGCCATAGTGTGATGGCTGGCACGTTTTCCCACATTAATAAGACGGGCATGTGGGGGAATCTGCGAAAGTACGCCCTGCCCCACAAGGCTGTCGTACACCACAACCTCCGCATTTTTTAAAATCTCCATACCTTTTATGGTAAAAAGTCCAATATCTCCCGGACCGGCTCCTACAAGCCATACTTTTCCATTTGTCATTCTGTCTCTCCTTTTTCTGCCGCATCACGAAGCTGCTTTGCCAGGGTTATGCCGAGTGCTTCCCCCTCTTCTTTTTTTCCGCGAATACTTCCGACAAGAAATATTTTTTTCTCCTCACTGTAATAAAGTCCACGGATAAAAATTTCATCTTCCTTTGTTTCTGCATAGGCAGCAACAGGAGAAGAACAGCCTCCGTTTAAATATTTTACATAGGAACGCTCTGCATTTCCACAAATCCAGGCATCTTCATCACAGTATCCCTCAAGGAAAGCGTAATCTCTGTTTTCGCATCCCTGTACTGCAAGGATCCCCTGTCCTGCCGCAGGTATCATCTCATCCGGCGTAAAATACCGACTGATCCTATCGGTAAGTCCAAGTCGTTTTAATCCTGCCGCAGCCAGAATAAGCCCTGCATATTCCCCCTCGTCGAGTTTACGAAGGCGCGTCTGAAGATTTCCCCGGATGCTTTTTACTTCCATATCCGGATACAGTTTTTTTAGCTGCAGCGTTCTTCTAAGGCTGGAGCAGCCAAGAGGTTTTGATGGATCCAGCTCTTTTGCTCCTTCCGGAAGAACCAAAACATCTCTTGCATCCTCTCTTTTTGAAAAAGCAAGAAGAGGCAGTTCTTTCGGAACCTCCATAGGCATATCTTTTAAGCTGTGAACAGAAAGCTGACTTTTTCCATCAAGAAGAGCTCTGTCAAGTTCTTTTACAAAAAGCCCCTTTCCTCCAATCTTGTCAAGAGTTCTGTCAAGAATCTTATCCCCTGTTGTTTTCATGGTAAGAATCCTTACATCCATATCCGGATTCTTTTTCTTTATGTAATCGCGCACCATTTCACTTTGCAGCACAGCAAGCTTACTCTCTCTGCTGCCGATCACCACTTCATTCTTCATAGTCTGATTCTCCTGCTGTCTTTTCCAGTGCATTTTCAATTTCTTCCCGCACTCTTTTTGCTTTTTTATGGTCAAGTCCGCTGGCTGTAATTCCCACCACAACCTCATCTTTCATAAATACTCCCGGAAAATAAAAATCACATTTTTCCCTGTCACTTGATACATTTACATAGACGCCCTCTTCCTTACAGACTCTGTAAATGTCATCGTTTAATTTCCTGTCATTCGTGGCGGCGATTACCATATACGCCTGTCGGAAATCCGAACGCTTTACCGGGCGATTTAAAATCTGAATCTGCCCTGCTTTTCCGAGTTCAGAAAGCTCCACTGTAATTCTCGGAGCAATCACTGTCACATTTCTTGTAAAAGAAAGAAGTGTCTTTACTCTTCTTGTAGCAATATTTCCTCCCCCAACCACTACGATACTCTTATCTGACAAATCCACAAACATGGGAAAATACCGTTTATTCTTCATATAATTTCTCCAATCCTGCCACACATTCAAGAAACGCATCCTGATTTAGACTGTCCCGAAGTCCGAAAATCAGTTTATTTATCACCTTTCCTGCTGCCTGGTCTACTGCCTTTTCAAGATTTTCTCTGTCTGATTCTTCCATAGGTGTTTTCTTCAGTATTTTTGCAATGCGAAGATTCAAATCATGCACTGCCTCTTCTTTAATATCCTGAATGCGTGGAATAATGTCGCGTCCGTCAAGCCACTGATAAAATTCATCCATCTGCTCCCGGACAATTTTTCCCGCTGCCTCCAGATGTTCCTGCAGTTCCTCTGTGTTTTCATTAAAGTGAAAACTATCCATATCGTACAGGGTAACCCCTTCTGCATGTCCCACCTCAGGTTCGATATCTCTCGGTACTGCCAAATCAATTAAAATCAGAGTTTTTTCCAGCTCCAGATTTTCAAACTGCTCCTCTCTTAATGTAAAGTTCGGGCTCGCCGTAGCGCTTACTACAAGGTCGCATTTCGGAAGATACTCCATACGTTCCCCGTAATTGATTCGTTTACAGCCGACCGGAATGTTGACAACACCGCTTCTGTACTGGCGCACCGTTACTGTTACATCTGCCCCTTCCTCTTTAAGCGTCTGAGCTGCCACCTTTCCCATTTCTCCGTTTCCAATCACCATACAGGTTTTTCCACAAACAGAATATCCCTGACTTTTCAGCATTTTTACCGCCTGGTGAATAACAGAGGGATTTCCGTGGGCAAAAGGAACTTCTGTCTTTATTTTTTTTCCTGCTGTCACAGCCATACGGAAAAGCACTTCCATTACACTGTCTGTAACAAAACATTCTCTCGCAAGACTTAACGCATCTTTGACCTGGGTAAGAATCTGGTCTTCTCCCAGAATCTGCGATTTCAACCCACTTGTAAGATAAAAAAGGTGTTCTGCTGCTTCTTTTCCCTCACGCTCTGTAAAATATTTTTTTAAAGAGGCATCGTGAATCCCTTTAAAATCACAGAGCCAGTCGTACAGGGGAAGTTCTGTATCCTCCTCCGCACTTACCCAAAGCTCCAGACGGTTGCAGGTCGAAAGTATAATACAGCCGCTGATCCCCGGACAGGATTTTAAAGCTTCCATTGCCTCCCCTGCATTTTTCTTTGTAAAGGCAAACTGGGCACGAACATCCACAGGTGCCATATTGTGGTCAATTCCAATCATGGAAATACGCATTTTTCTTCCATTTCCTCCAAACACTTTTTATCACGGAAAACAGCCCCGAAAACAAAATCCTGTTTCCGGAGCTATTTCGTATGTTTATTTTTTTAAAGAAGCTTATCAAGCTCTTCTCTGATTGCAAGAATAAAGTCTCTGCTGTTTAAAACAACCGGATTCTCGATTGAAGTAATCAGCGCAAGATCCTTTGTCATCTTTCCGCTTTCGATTACAGAAAGAGTCGCTTTCTCCAGTTTATCAGCAAAGTTTACAAGTTCTTCTGTACCATCAAGCTCTCCTCTTTTTCTCAAAGCACCTGTCCATGCAAAAATTGTTGCAACGGAATTAGTGGAGGTTTCTTTTCCTTCCAGATGACGATAATAATGTCTCTGTACCGTTCCGTGTGCCGCCTCATATTCATAATACCCATGAGGAGATACAAGAACAGAGGTCATCATGGCAAGAGAGCCAAATGCAGAAGATACCATATCGCTCATAACGTCTCCGTCATAATTTTTACATGCCCAGATAAATCCGCCCTCAGCCTTCATAATACGTGCTACAATATCATCGATCAGACTGTAGAAGTATTCCAGACCCTCCGCCTCAAATTTTTCTTTAAACTCTGTTTCATATACCTGATTAAACACTTCTTTAAATCTTCCATCATATGTTTTGGAAATTGTATCCTTGCTTCCAAACCATAAATCCTGATGTGTATCAAGCGCATAGGAGAAACAGCTTCTCGCAAAGCTTTCAATGGAAGCATCCACATTGTGAAGTCCCTGAAGAACGCCGCTTCCATCAAAATGATGAATCAGTTCCTTCTTTTCTTCTCCGTCCTCTCCCTGAAATACAAGATACGCATCTCCCGGTTTGTCAATATAAAATTCTGTGTTTTTATAAACATCCCCATATGCGTGACGGGCGATGGTAATCGGCTTTTTCCAGTTTTTTACGCACGGTTCAATTCCTTTCACCACAATCGGAGCACGGAATACCGTTCCATCTAAAATTGCACGAATTGTTCCATTTGGACTTTTGTACATTTTTTTCAGGTCATACTCGCTCATACGCGCTTTATTCGGAGTAATCGTTGCACATTTTACAGCTACACCATACTTCTTTGTAGCTTCTGCCGCGTCAATCGTAACCTGGTCATCTGTCTCGTTTCTGTGTTCCAAACCAAGGTCATAATACTCTGTTTTTAAATCAATATATGGAAAAAGCAGTTCTTCTTTAATAATCTGCCACAGGATTCTTGTCATCTCGTCCCCGTCCATCTCAACAAGTGGTGTATGCATCTGAATTTTATCCATCATTATCCTCCATTTCTTCCTTTTTAAAGGGAAATATTTAAGCGGCTGCAGGACTCTGCAATCACTTTTTCAAGTTCCTCGTCTGTGAGCACTGTGACACGGCCTTCTTCATACTGCCGGTCTACCCATACCTTTATCATTGTAACAAGCTCAGAATTTTTGTCAATCTGTTTTTCACCTTTTAAGTGATAATGACTGTTCATCCAATGTGCAATTCCCGCTAAGCCTGATGTGTTTGACACAGCAACCTCCACAGGACGGTTCAAAAATTTCTCGGTATCAAATACATTGTAAATCTCTTCATTTTTCAAAAGACCATCTGCATGGATGCCTGCTCTTGTTACATTAAAATTTTTTCCCACAAAAGGAGTTCGCGGCGGAATTTTGTATCCAATTTCTTTTTCATAATATTCTGCAAGCTCAGTAATCACAGTAGTATCCATTCCACCCAAATTGCCTTTTAACTGAGCATATTCAAATACCATTGCTTCAAGAGGTGTATTTCCTGTTCTCTCTCCGATTCCGAAAAGTGAGGTATTTACACCGCAGGCTCCATAAAGCCATGCAGTTGTAGAATTGCTTACCGCCTTATAAAAATCATTATGTCCATGCCACTCAATCAGTTCTGAGGGAACTCCTGCATGTACCATGATACCATAAATAATTCCCGGCACAGAACGGGGAATCACAGCTCCCGGATAATTGACTCCGTATCCCATCGTATCGCAGCAGCGCACCTTTACCGGAATACCGTACTGCTGGCGAAGTTTCATAAGCTCCAGACAGAAGGGAATCACGTATCCGTAAATATCCGCTCTTGTAATATCCTCAAGATGGCAGCGCACGGCAACACCTATTTCCAGGCATTCTTTTACAATGCTTAAATAATGCTCCATCGCCTGTTTTCGTGTCATTTTCATCTTGTAAAAGATGTGATAATCGGAACAGCTTACAAGGATTCCTGTCTCCTGCATTCCCATGTCTTTTACAAGCTGAAAATCCTTCTTATTTGCGCGAATCCAGCTTGTCACCTCGGGAAACTCGTACCCTCTCTCCATACATTTTTCTACGGCATCTCTGTCTTTTTTACTGTAAAGAAAGAATTCAGATGCCCGGATTTTTCCTTCCGGTCCTCCCAGCTTATGAAGATAATCAAAAATTCTTACAATCTGTTCTGTCGTATAAGGGGTACGCGACTGCTGACCGTCCCGGAATGTAGTATCTGTAATCCAGATTTCATCCGGCATATGATGTGGTACAATGCGGTCGTTAAATGCGATTTTGGGAACCTCTGAATACGGGAAAAGATTTCGAAATACATTTGGCTTTTCCACGTCCACCAGTGGATACATATGCTCTTCCAGTTGAAGAAGATTCGTCTGTTTGTTCATTTTTACACGCCTGTTTTCCATTTTTCTTCCTCCTATGACACTGACTGTTTCCATTTTACTCAAAAATCTTCCATTCGTCAACGCTTTTTCGCTTTACCACAAGAAATTTCTTCTGTTTTTTTACAAACTCATGAAAGTTTTCATATTAAACCGTCCCCATCCCTGTTGATTTCTGGGAAGTCCCAAATCATCACAGCTTTCTTTCAGCATCATTTTGATTTCTACATTTGTAAGAAGCGGGTCTTTTTCCAGCATACAGGCAATTGCTCCTGACACAACAGGAGTGGACATGGACGTTCCGCTCTTTATACCGTATCCATCAGGTTTTCCCACTGCACAGGAAACAATCCGGTTTCCCGGAACAACAATATCCGGTTTGCAGACGCACTGAAATGTAGGTCCCCGCCCGGATACCGCCCCTTTTCCCTCGAGCAGATCGCTGGCTCCCACCGTAATCACTTTCCTGCTGCAGCCCGGTGCTGTTACACTTCCAGGTGCCGGCCCCTGATTCCCTGCTGCTGTCACAACAATAAATCCCATATCCCAAAGCTGTTCCACCCCTTCTATTAATGCATCATGATCCGTTCTCGTTCTGTAAGTTGTTCCCACCGAAATGTTTACTACACGAATATTATATTTTTCTTTATTTTTCATCAGCCAGGAAAAAGCTCTCAGAACATCTTCCTTATTTCCGTTTCCCAGGCTGTCAAGCACCTTCAGCGCAATGATATTACATTTCCCTGCAATCCCTTTATATTTTCCTTTGGAAGCTTTTCCGCTTCCTCCCAGAATCCCTGCAACATGCGTTCCATGACCGTTATCATCATAAGGCTTTTGTCTGTATGCCAGGAAATCAGAAAAAGCGCAGATGCGGTCTTCGAAATCTACATGGCTCCAAATGCCAGTATCTAACGTCGCTACACCTACGCCTTTTCCTGTGTATGTTTTCTGTTCCATAATATACTCCAAAATCTTATAGGATTCTGGTATATTCTATTCAGATATGCTCTCTGTGTTGTCTCTGTCTGACACGGAGAGGATTATTTTTCAACCACTTTGCAATTAATTTTTTCTTTCATGTACTGAGCAAAAGCCTCCGGTGTTCCTACTTCAAAATCTGTTTTCTTTACCCAGTAGGAAAGATCCTCCGCTTTAATATAAAATGCTGTAGGAAGATTCCAAAATTCCTGCACCTCCATATAGGCAATAGTGGCAAAACGATTTCCCCAGCCATACTGAAATGTTTTCTCATAAAAGTAATAATTTGCCTTTATCACTCCTCCCGGTGCTTCCTTTATTGTTTTATTCGCCTTATGATATGGCATACTCAGCATCATGACAAAGGTACAGATTACTGTCACAACAACAATCAGCTCCAGCACACTTGCCGGAATGAGAAATGCAAGTACAATCTGCCCTGTTTCCTGTACAGACGTCCAGAGAAGAAGTCCCACATAAAGGAGCAGTACAATCCCTGCTGCCAGCATACTTCTGTGACGCAGCTTTCTGGTCGCCATTTTTTCCATCTGCACAATGTCCTCTTTTGAATAAACACTGTGCACCTTAAACATTGTGTTCTTCATAGAATCCCCTTTTCCTGTGTTATAGTCAAATAAAAATTATATCAAAATTTTATGCAAATTTCCACTATATTTTCATAAAATGTATAAACTTCTGTTATATGGAAATGCTGAAATTATAATTTGAAATTGTTTTATGGAGGAAACATTTATGATTTTATTTCTCATACTGTTTTTTGCCCTGCAGGGATTTGTTTTACTCTGCTGCGCTGCAGCAGGAAACGACCCAGTTTCCCAGAAGCTTTCGGATGAAGAACAAATGAATTTTCTCTCTGACTGGAACAGACGGCAAAGAGAAAACGCCTGAAATGAAAAACGGACAGTGCCATGAAGTTCACAGCTCTGTCCGCTTTTCGTTTATATAATAATGCACACTAGTCCGCCCTTGCTGTCGTTTACGATTTTCTGCATGGTGTCCTGAAGCTTTACCTGACTTTCCTCACTGATTGCCGCAACCTTCGTACGGATTCCGTCCTGCACAAGCTGTTCGATAGATTTTCCGAAAATATTTGTCTCCCAGATACTTTCGCCTCTTTCCCCACTCTCACCTATATACGTGATCAAATCCTTTGCCTGTTGCTCTGTTCCCACAATAGGTGCAATCTCCGTCTCGATATTTGCCTTTATCATATGAATGGAAGGACTCTTGGACCGTATTTTTACTCCGAATTTATTCCCCTGTTTGATCACAGCCGGCTCATCAAGCTGAATTTCTGAAAGCTCCGGCACCACCACGCCGTACCCTGTTCCCCTGACTGCCTCAAGAGCCGCCTGCACCTTTACATACTCCGCTTTCATAGCGGCAAGTTCTTTCATGGTACGGATCAGCTCATACTCACTTTCCATGTTTACTCCGCTTAAAGCACTCAGCATTTTATAATAATACTCATCATTAATCTGAATCCTCACACGGACAATTCCCGTAGCAAGACTTGCCTCCTCGAGAAGAATCTCCTGCACATATGGTCCCTCCAGATGAAGCGCCTCCTTTGTCACATGACAAATGCGCCGTATCTTTTTACATAATGTCTGTATCTGTGAAAGAATCTGTGCTTTGATCTCATGGTCTGCTGGAAGAATCTCCACCCATTTGGGAATAAAAAAACGAATTTCACTGACAGGAAATTCATAGAGAACCTTTTCCAGTATGCGGCTTACATCTTCTTTTCGAAGCTGTTCACAGTTTACCGCCATTGCCGAAACCTTATATTTTTCCTGAATCTCTTTTACAAGCTGCTGCGTTTCCTCTTTATAGGGAATCTGAGAATTTACAACTACAATAAAAGGCTTCTCCTGTTTTTTCAGAGCTTCTATTGTCCTCTCTTCTGCAGAAATAAAATTTTCTCTTGGAATTTCTCCGAAGCTTCCGTCCGTAGTCATCACAATACCAATTGTGGAATGCTGTGAAATCACTTTCTCTGTTCCAATCTGAGCTGCCTCATGAAAAGGAATCTCTTTTGCAGACCAGGGCGTTTTCACCATACGCTCTTTTCCGTCCTCCACATGACCTGCTGCATCTTTTACAAGAAATCCCACACAGTCAATTAATTTTATCCTCACCTTCTGTTCTCCCCCAAGAAGAACCGGTACGGCCTCCTTTGGAATAAACTTCGGCTCCACTGTGGTAATCATTTTTCCGGAACCACTTACAGGAAGCGCATCTCTTACTTCATCCTGTTTTTCCTCACGGATTCCCGGCAAAGCCGCCGTCTCCATAAACCGTCTGATAAATGTTGATTTTCCTGTACGGACAGGTCCTACAACCCCTATGTATATATCTCCGCCGGTGCGTGCCTGAATATCCCGGTAAACCTGAAAATTTTCCATATTAAAAGCCCCCCTGCCTATATTCACACAATCCCATGTATTGCTACAATATATGCAGGAGAGCCATCCTCTATGTCTTATTTTTTATATCAGTTTCTGAAAGACTTTCTCTTCTTAGGCAAAGTCTTACCAAAGACATATTTAATAGGTATCATTATGAAGAAGCTCGTGCTCCTTTCCCTTTAAAAGTCCTTCATACAACTCAATCACAAGCGGATTTTCATCTGATTTCTTAATGATCATGGTATTATCTGCATTATAAAGTCCTTTCGCTCTTGCAGCCTTTGTTCTGGATCCGGCTCTTGTAGGCTGTCCGCCTCCCATAATGCATCCGCGGCGACATGCCATGACTTCAATGAGATGATACTCCGCTTCACCGTTTTTCACTCTTTCCATTACTGTCCTTGCATTTGCAAGACCGCTTGCCACGCATACCTTAATTTCCATTCCCTTGTACGGAACAGAAAATTCTTTAATGCCTTCCTCTCCGCGAACGCCACACTCAGAAATCGCCTGCATGGCCTCCTTTGTGTGCTCCGGAGAAAGACGGCGAAGAACTGCTTCTGTCACACCGCCTGTTACACCAAAAATAACACCTCCGCCGGAACCGAAACCAAACGGCATATCACAGGCTTCCGGATCCAGCACTGCAAAATCAATACCAAAGTTATCAATCATGCGAATCAGCTCTGTCGTTGTAATAACAATATCCGTATCCTGTTCTCCCTTCGTAAAACTGTTTGGACGGATTGCCTCTGCTTTCTTTGCTGTACACGGCATAATGGATACCATAACCGTCTTCTTTCCTGCAGCATGTTCCGGATCCCTGAAGTATTCCTTAATGACAGCGGACATCATTCCCTGAGGGGAACGGCAGGTTGAAAGATTCGGAATATAATCTTTATACTGATCTGTAATAAATTTCACCCATGCAGGACAGCAGGAAGTGAGAAGCGGAAGATTTTCACCTTTCTCAATTCTTTCGAGAAACTCTGCAGATTCTTCCATAATCGTAAGGTCTGCGCTGAAAGCGGTATCGTAAACCTCATCAAATCCCATTCTGTGAAGAGCATTTACAATTTTCCCCATCACACTTCTTCCTTTTGTAAGACCATAATGATCTCCTACTGCGACACGCACAGCCGGTGCAATCTGAGCCACTACGCGAGTATCTTTATCTGCAAGGGCTTCCCACACCTCATCCATATGCGTTTTAATAGAAATCGCTCCTGTAGGGCAGAACACACGGCACTGTCCGCAATTGACACAATACGTCTCTGCAATTTTTTTATCAAAAGCAGGCATAACCATCGCTTCTGTTCCACGGAAGGCAAAACCAAGAGCTCCGATTCCCTGAAGTTCTTCACAGGCACGCACACAGTCTCCGCAGAGAATACACTTATTGGGGTCACGCACAAGCGAAGGAGAACTATCATCAATAGGACGAATTTCCCTTGTATTTTCAAATCGGATATTCCGCACTCCAAGACGATGAGCAAGTTCCTGAAGTACGCACTCTCCGCTTTTTACGCAGGTAGTACAGTCACGGCAATGAGCTGCCAGAAGAAGCTCCACAATCAGTTTTCTGTATTTTTTGATTTTTCCGGAGTTGGTATAAATCACCATTCCATCTCTGGGTTCTTCCGAGCAGGAAGCAAAGGTTCTTCCTCTGTCATCTTCTACCGTACAGAGGCGGCAGGCTCCAAAGGTGGAAACCTCTGAATGATAACATAAAGTGGGAATATTAATTCCTGCATTCCGAATGACGGAAAGAACATTTTTTTCATCGGTAAATTCTACTTTTCTACCGTCTATTGTCATAAATCCCATAGTATTTCCCCCTTCTATGCCTCTACATAAATGGCATCAAAGTTGCAGTTGTCCTTACATGCACCACACTTAATGCACAGATCGTTGTTAATGGTATACGGATGTTTGATTTTTCCGGTGATAGCTCCTGCCGGACAGTTCTTTGCACATTTTCCGCAGCCGATACAAAACTCCGGATTGATGTGGAACTGACGAAGGGCTGTACAGACTTTCGCACGACATTTTTTATCTACAATATGCTCCTCATATTCTTTCCGGAAACGCTTCAGGGTGCTTAAAACAGGCAGCGGCGCACTTTTTCCCAGTCCGCATAATGCCATGCTCTGCACCATATTTGCAAGCTCTTCCAACTGGTCAAGGTCGGAAAGTTCCCCTTTTCCTTCTACGATTTTTTCCAGAATACCAAGCATACGTTTTGTTCCCTCACGGCACGGTACACACTTTCCGCAGCTTTCTCTCTGGGTAAAGCTCATAAAGAAACGTGCCACCTCTACCATACACGTATTTTCATCCATAACAACAAGTCCGCCGGAACCCATAATCGCATCCAGTTTCTTTACAGAATCGAAATCAAGCGGCTGGTCAAGCTGGTCAAGTACAAGGCATCCTCCGGAAGGTCCTCCAATCTGCACCCCTTTAAACGCAGCTCCGCTTTTTAATCCACCGCCAATATCGTAAATAATATGACGAAGTGTCGTTCCCATAGGCACCTCGATAAGACCTGTATTCTCTATGGAACCGGTAAGAGAGAATGTTTTTGTTCCCGGACTTCCCTCTGTTCCGATTGTTTTAAACCAGTCTGCTCCTTTTAAGATAATTCCCGGCACGTTTGCATAAGTTTCTACGTTATTTAATACGGTTGGTTTTTCCCACAACCCTTTTTCTACTGTACGCGGCGGTTTCACACGTGGCATTCCTCTGTTTCCTTCAATAGAAGCCGTAAGGGCAGAACCCTCTCCACATACAAAAGCACCTGCGCCTCTGTTAATGTGAAGATGGAAATTTACACCAGTGCCCATAATATTGTCTCCCAGAAGGCCGTATTTTTCTGCCTGTTCTATAGACATGCGAAGACGTTTAACAGAAAGAGGATATTCTGCACGAACGTAAATATAACCCTCTTCTGCACCTACTGCGTAAGCGGCAATAATCATACCCTCTATCATCTTATACGGATCGCCTTCCATTACAGAGCCGTCCATAAATGCACCTGGATCTCCCTCGTCACCATTACAAACTACATAACGGACTTTTTCCGGCTGTCTTGCCACCTGTGACCATTTCTTTCCTGCCGGGAAACCGGCTCCGCCTCTTCCTCTTAAATTCGATCTTGTAATTTCATCAATGACCTGCTCCGGTGTCATTTCTGTAAGAACTTTTACAAGAGCGGAAAATCCCCCGGCTGCTATGTATTCATCTATAGATTCTGCATCAATTTTACCACAGTTTTCCAGAACAATTCTTGTCTGAAGGTTGAGAAAAGGAATATCATCCGGATGCGGACAGACTTTGTCTTCATGACGATAAAACAGACGCTCTACCGGCTGCCCTAAAAGCACTGTTCTCGATACAATTTCCTTACAGTCTTCCACCTGAACATGAACGTACTGGTAATCGTACGGCTCAATCCGCATAAGAGGTCCCAGCTCGCAAAGCCCCTGACAACCAGTGCGGACCACACCTACATGAGGTACGTCTTTCTGCATTTCTATCTGTACGCCTTCAATATCTTCACATAATTTTACCATCTCATCATAAATTTTCTGTGCGCCGGATGCCATACAGCCTGTCCCGGAGCAAATCAGAACACGACAGGTATAACTCTTTATATTTTCACGGATTTCTTCCTGTTTTTTTAATAAATCTTCTTTGCAGAGAATACTCATAAGCTTTCACCTCTCAATTCATTTAAAAGCTCCACCGCTTTTTCCGGGGTCATTTTCGGGTGCACTTCGTCATTTACTGTCAAAGTAGGTGCAAGCCCGCAGGCTCCAAGGCAGGATACCGTCTCTACCGTAAATAACATATCATCTGTTGTATGTTTTTTATGACTTAATCCAAGCTCTTTCATCATCGCCTCTTTTACAGGCATGGATTTTCTTACATGACATGCTGTTCCATCACATACTTTTATGACGTATTTTCCTTTTGGCTCAAAAGAAAAATTCTCATAAAAAGTTGCTACACTATAAGCCTTCGCTTCATTTACCCCAATCTGCTCCGCAACATAGGTAAGAAGCTCTCCCGGAAGATAACGATACTCTGCCTGAATGTCCTGCATAATAGGAATCAGTGAGGCTGCTTTCTTTCCGTAATGTGAAATAATTTCGTCCGTTTTTCTGTAATAAGACTGGTCTAACATTCAGTTCCCTCCTTATTTGGCAGTGTTATGTTTTGTGCAAAATTACCTTTTTTTATTTTTTCGCCATAAAGTTATGTTCTAATTATACATTAATACACCTGTTATCACAAGCAATTTATATATATTTTACTGCTTTTATCCGTTTAAAATCCATTGTAAAATGGCACTTTTTTAAATTGTACAAAAATAAATACAAAGCTTTTTCTATAACAATCCCGTTAAAAAATATACATTGCTTTTTCCGCCCTTTTCTTATATCATATATCTTATACAGTGCGTGGAAAACTAAAAATAAAGGAGATGTAAAATGAGAAATCTAGATACTCCGGTAAAACAAATTCGCCGGAAAATTTTTACAGAAATTGCAAAAGCGGGCTTTCAGTCGACAGACGAATCTCTGATTCACGATATTGAAGCCATTCCTTATAATATTGTGCAGGAACAGGCAAAATACCGAGACAGTATTTACAGAGAGCGCGCTGTTGCCAGCGAACGTGTTCGTCTTGCTATGGGACTTTCTCTCCGCCCAGAAAATAAAGCGGTTCATTTGACAGACGGTGTACAGGCAAGTAATATTGATGAAAAATATTATGAACCCCCACTTATGCAGGTAATTCCTTCCGCCTGTGCAGCCTGCGCTCCCAATAAATATGAGGTCAGCAATATGTGTAAGGGCTGTGTGGCACACCCCTGTCTTCTTGTCTGTCCAAAAGACGCCATTTCTATCGTAAATGGAAAATCGTATATTGACCAGGAAAAATGTATTAAATGCGGAAAATGTAAATCTGTATGTCCATATGATGCCATCGCACACAAAGAACGCCCCTGCGAGCGCGCCTGCGGCGTAAAAGCAATTACAAGTGATTCACAGGGACGCGCCGATATTGATCAGGAAAAATGCGTATCCTGCGGAATGTGTATGGTAAGCTGTCCCTTCGGGGCGATTTCTGATAAATCTCAGATTTTTCAGCTTGCCCACGCTTTAAGAGAGGGAAAAGAAATCATTGCAGAAGTAGCACCTGCTTATATCGGACAGTTTGGTGATGATGTTACACCAGGAAAATTCCACGGTGCTTTAAAGGCACTCGGTTTCACTGCCGTTCACGAGGTTGCTTTTGGTGCCGATGTAGGTGCTGTTTCCGAAGCGCATCATTATGCCAAGGAAGTAGCAACAGGAAATATTCCTTTCCTCCTTACTTCCTGCTGCCCTTCCTGGTCCGTCATGGCAAAGAAGTTCTTCCCGGACATGATTGACAACATTTCCCAGGAACTTACCCCTATGGTAGCAACCGCACGAAAAATCAAGCAGGAGCATCCCGGCGCCCACGTTGTCTTTATCGGTCCCTGCGCTTCCAAAAAGCTGGAAGCAATGCGCACAACTGTAAGAAGCGATGTAGACTTTGTCGTAACTTTCGAGGAACTCTGGGGTATGTTTGACGCAAAGGGAATCAACCCTTCTGAAGTGGAAGATGCAGGAGAGCTTCACGATGCAACAGCAGCCGGAAGGGGATATGCCGTTGCAGGCGGTGTCGCAGGAGCAATTGAAGCCTGCTTAAAAGAATATTACCCAGACATACCTGTAAACATTGAACATGCTGAAAGCCTTGCCGAATGCAAGAAAGTTTTGGCGCTTGCAAAAGCAGGAAAATTAAAAGGCTGTATGATTGAGGGCATGGCATGTCCTGGCGGCTGTATGGGCGGTGCCGGAACAAATGCACCATTTACAAAATCTTCAAAAGCACTGAAAAAATTTGTAGCGGAATCCACCCCAAAAATTCCGAATAAAGAACTTGAAAATATGGAATTAAAATAATTTCGAACAAAACGGGCAAATCCGTCCATGACGCAAAAATTCCCCTCGCAGCAATCATTGTACCGACACCAATCGTCAGATTCTTAGTCTGACTTTTGGGAGCGGCACATTCTGCAAGGGGAATTTTCTGTTCTTATCTCTTGGTATATTAATCTTCTGCTGCTTTTAACGCAAACTCTCTGGCATCCAAGGCAGGAAAATCTGAATTTTTTGCACATATATCCAACCAGTCTATGTGAAATAAAATGTCTTCTCTCTTTATGCCCTGCTTTTTTCTATATTTTACCAGTTCCTGAAATCCGCTTCCAGTCCGTTCCTTTACACACCACTGCGCCATGTAATAATATCGGAGAAGACATATTTCTTTTTCATTCTGTCTTTTTCTTTTTTCTTCCCACAATTTGGGAAAATCATCATAACAGTGAACTTTATCTAGCTCAGGCAGGATATACGTTCCAAAATCTTCTTCTATCTGCCGAAAAACATCTTCAAGCGGAGTGTCTGAAGGCAAGTAGTTTTTATACCCGTCTATTTTATATTCTCCTCCGGAATAATAAGGCGAAAGCATTCCACAGTAAGGCAAAAAATCAACGTGCAGCAAATCCCGTCCCTGGTTATACATCCACTGATCAGAAAGTTTTCCTCTTATTTCTTCTTTTTTCGATGCACTGATGTGGAATCGGAAATTTGCCCCTGTAACAATTCCATTAAACCGAGAACTCAACATATGGATAATAAGATACCCATCATCCTCCAACCTGCGCCTCCAATCCGTTCCGGAAACAGAAAATCCATGCTTTTTAAGAAGTGGTTTTATTACCTTCTTCACAACTTCATTTCTCTTCTCCACAGGCTTTAAGCTCAGCTCTTTTTCCCTTTTTTCCTGTATTTCTCTCACATCGTCATCAGATACATCAAGTTCTTTTTGTAAATGACTGGTATCATATTGACAATATTTCGCTGCCAGTTCCAGATATTTTACTACACGTTCTTCCTTTGTCATATTCTCAACCCGTATACTCTACATTTGCAAACAGACGGTTTTCTGGCATAAGAACCCCAAAAGAACGCAGATTCTTTTCATACTTTTTTCATTTTTCGTCATCTGCCTTTCTCTTTTTTGTACTTCAAACATACCACAAGCCTGTTTCTCTTCTGTAAAACCCTTTTTCCATTCTTTTCCTTTTTAATTCATTTCACCTTTTAATTCTGCCAGAAGATTTCTTAATTTTTCTCCATAATGTTCTCCGGCTGCCCATCCCATACCATAAGGATTTTCCTGAATTCCCAGCCATTCTACGTAAGGTGCGCACTCTCTTGTCACAAGGGAAAACCTTTCGTCAACACACTCCTGATTTAACTCATCAGAAGAGGCATACGCCTTTAAATGCTGCACCTGGGCGCGGATTCCCGTCCGTACATCAGGAAAAGAATTTCCGGGTTCATCCCCTCCTGTTGCCCCAAGTCCTGCAAAGTTAAACTGGGAAGGCTTACATACACCCTGAAACTGAAGCCATCCTGTTTCCAGCATTGCCTGTTCAAATACAATCTCACCGCGAACGCCTTCTGCTTCGGCTTCTTCCACCACAATTCCACAAAAGGTTTCAATATCCGGAGCTCCGCCTTCTGAAAGTGCTTCCGAAGGGTATTCCATATTCTGTTTATTAAAATGAAGCACCATATCCTCTGCCGCAACAGTAGTATCTCCCATAACTGTATAGTAGTCGTATGTGTTATCTGTGGCATCGTCTATTGGTGTTTCTTCGCCTGTTTTTTCCGGCGCTGTAATCTGCCCTTCCCCGGAATAGTCCGGCGCTTCTCCATATATGGAAAAGGGTGTCCCGATTCCCAGGACACCCACAAGCATCAGCGCACAGAAATATTTTCTTTTCTGTACTCTTCTCATGCGTTTACTTTTCTCATTGCAGCTTCTACTACATGTCCAACAAGAACAGAAGTTGTTACACTTCCTACTCCTCCCGGAACCGGTGTGATTGCATCTACAATCGGCTCAACTGCCGCGTAGTCTACATCACCGCAAAGCTTGCCTTCTGCATTCACATTGATACCTACATCAATGATTGTCTGACCTTCTCTTACGTACTCAGCACCAACAACACCTGCACGTCCTGCTGCTACGATTACAATATCTGCCTCTCTTGTAACAGACGGCATATCTACTGTTCTTGTATGGCAGATTGTTACAGTTGCATTTTTCTTAACAAGCATCATAGCTGCCGGTTTTCCTACTACAAGGCTTCTTCCCACTACAACTGCCTTCTTTCCTGTGCAGTCGATTCCGTAATGGTCAAGAATTTCCATACATGCCTGTGGTGTACATGGAGGGAAGCCAATCTTCTTTCCTGTAAATACGCCTGACATGGAAAGGTCAGTCATACAGTCCACATCTTTTTCCGGTGCAAGGGCATTTTCAATCACAGCCTGATCCAGATGTTTTGGAAGAGGTCTGAATAAAAGCACACCATGAATGCTGTCGTCTTTGTTCACTTTGTCAATTGTTGCAAGAAGCTCTTCCTGTGCCACATCTTCAGGAAGAAGAATTTTTTCGCAGGCTACACCTAATGTCTCACATCTCTTTGTTGCGCCTTTTTCGTAAGAAATATCACTTGGATTCTCACCAACACGGATAATGCAAAGTGTAGGATTTACACCTTTTGCCTGTAATTCGGCTACATTTCCCTTAATTCTCTCGTTTAATGCTGCAGTTACTTCTTTTCCTAATAACTGTTTTGCCATTGTTTTGTCCCTCCGCTTTTTATAACACTGTACAATTTATTTTAATCTTGCAAGTACGCTGTCAAATGTTTCATCTGCAATCTTTGTATATTTTTCAAGCATTGCATCTGCTTTTTTATTCAGCTCTTCTGCATATTCTCTGTCTGCCATAGATTTTGTGTTAATATAAACATTCAGGCTGGCACCTTTTAAGGCAGCCTTACAAAATGCAGCACCTACGCCTGCATCACTGATGGCAAGCTTGGAGCCTTTTGCGCCAAATTCTACGATCAGTTCAATCGCTTCACAGCATTTTTCCATAATTTCCATAGGTACAGAGCAGGCATCTTTTAATACGATTTCCATTACTCTTGCTTTTTCCGCCTTTTCTTCCTCTGTTTCACGAGGCATTCCATAAGCTTTGGAAAGAGGCTCGAATACTTCTGCATCTCTCTCGATAAGACGAAGGAAATCTTTCTGAAGCTGGTCGCATTTTGCCTTTAATTCATACATTTCCTCTTCTACATCTGCATATTTTTTCTTGCCAACTGTAAGGCTTCCTACCATGTTTCCAAGTGCTGTTCCCACAGCTCCAACAAGAGCGGATGCACCGCCGCCGCCCGGAACCGGAGCCTTGGAAGCAAGAACCTCAACGAATTCTGTACATGTGCTTGTTGAAAATCCCATTTCTCATTTCTCCTTTTCGTATAATAAAAATATTAGAACAATCCTGTAATCTTTCCTGTCTCGTCTACGTCGATTTTCTCTGCAGCCGGAACTTTCGGAAGACCTGGCATTGTCATAATTTCGCCTGTAAGGGCTACGATAAAGCCTGCAC